>MDSX01023750.1_pt1 | contig 22541 bp, 27 predicted proteins | sample 811141 | NCBI WGS metagenome assembly MDSX01 (sample SAMN05326642, study PRJNA326480) | marine metagenome | isolation source: seawater | place: Atlantic Ocean: South East | collected 2010
ACGTGGCCTGCACGAACAGGCGCGTTGAAGCGCGGAGCCGCGTACGCGACAGCACAGAATACGAACGAAGCGATCATGCACGTGACTGGCCAAATGATTTGATACTCGTAGTTGTATGTAATTTCCGCGCTGACGATCGTTAAGATCGTCTCCACGACCCAGTTTGCAAAGGCGGCGCGTGTCGCCCATGTGAGGTGTGTGTCTGTGTCAACTTTAGCTTCACACTTCCCGTCATCGACCTTTGTCACGACCGCGAATGTCGCGCGTTCCATGCTATCCGCGGAATCGCGTCTAGTTTCTTCTTCGCCTCGAGTCATCATATTATTGCAACGCGTCGCGTTGTGTTGCATCGGCGTCGCTCGGCGCCATCTCCGACAATGGTACACGCCATCTCCGGGATGTCGACACATTGTCGGGTGTTAATTACTCAAAATAAGCGAATAGGAATCGTAATATAAAGACGTCATATTTCACATACATTTTTAGGAGATATCTATATTATTTCATGATGACCTAGGGCACGCGCCACTTCGCGACGCTTCGCGAGGGATGGTAGTAACGACGCGCCTCCGCCTCACCGACGCGACGTGGGGAGACAGTAATGATAGCTCAGCGCAATCACCCCATAAAGAAGATGAGCCGAGCGAGCCTTCCGGGATCACCGGCATCACGTCACACGTGCGCGGCGGTGAGTTCATAGCGACTGGTCATCCTCCTCCACCCGGAGGCCCCCCGGAGGAAGATGATGCACCCACCGACGATGTGAATTTTACAGTAGAATTTTCCGTGTACTTCGTCGGTGTGTCGTTTGCATTCGTTTTACCTTATTTGTATCACAGATTGTGGCCGACTCACCTTGGGTACCAGTTGGTGGTGTGTGCGTCCATCGCGTATGATCTCATCAAGATTTTCTACTCTGTGCCCGTACAGAATTGGCTGAACGGGTTGGATGCCGGCACGATACGAAACCGAAACCCACTGTTACAGTGGATGCACAGAATGATGGCCGATAACACGGATTTCTATGGACCGAATGTGGGGCAAAACACAAAGTGGTCTAAGGTCATCAGTATATTTTACATAAATTCCCAAATTGGACACGTGGTTCGTTCAGGTTGGTGTGTTGTCCGTTGCGGCCATGATAAAGTGGCGATGGAAAGGCTTCGCGATTTTACCTGTACGCACCAATTCTTCCACATGGGCATCTGCCGAGCTCAATCCATGTTGTACATCAATCAAGATGAAACCGCTGGTCGTCCACGAGTAGCCCTCCTGAATCAACGTCGAGCGCGCCATGCACAGAGCCTTTCAATCAGCATTGTGACTTCTGCACTATGTGTCAAATGGCTCCTGGATTACGCCATGCCCAGCTTCAACTTGGTTGTCAAATTCCTCGTCGATAACTGCTGGTACTGTATGAGGTTCTTTATAGTCGATGATCCCATGTTCCACATCTTAGGGCGACGCGGACAAGATTCTGCATTGGTTGAGACGTGTGCTTTAATGCATCTGTTGGAGTCTATGTTCGCAGACTTCGTCATGACCGTGAGCGTGGCGTTCACCCCAACTATGTTAGATGCGTGGACACAGGCCGATTTTTGTGTACAAGCCATCAGCATGGTATTTTTGGGGTATGTGTCACGAAACAAAAGTCAACCATTACGACTTGATAGAGAGGGATTGACTGCAAAACATTTGTTGGACGTTTTTCTAAAAATCGCCGTGATAGTATCACATTCTTTTACCTGGTTGCCATCATAGCATAGAAGGGAATGATCGCTTTTTTGTAAAAAAAATAATCCATGTAGATGATAGATGAGCGAAGCCGCGATCATATCACTCAACGCCATAGGTGCTCAGGAAACGCACATCCTGACGTCCGACGCGTCGGACTCCGTGTTTGTTAAGGATCGTGAGCGCCACAGCGAATTCCGAAAGTACCACCGGAGTAAAAACGTAAAGAGCCCAGGGAATCCAGCCACGTGGCCGTTTGGAGAAAGATCCATCAAGGTTCAGTACGACCCGCGCTCGATGGGTGATATGCTCGCGAACATGTGGGTCTCGTTGACCCTGCCAGCGCTCGGTAACGGCGAGAACTACGCCGATCAGGTGGGGCGTCATATATTCAAGAGCGTCACAATGCGCGTCGACGAGACGGAGGTCGAGGTGTTTCACGGCGATTGGGGCGTGATCTTCGATGAGTTATATCTGGAGACGAGCGAAAAGGTCGCCAACCGCTTCTTAGTGAATCGCTCGCTCGCGTTCGACGCCAGTCAAACGAACCAGGAGGACGCGCGCTATGAAAGCGAGGTCGTCATTCCGTTGAACTTCTTCTTTTCGCGCAAGTACGCGACCGATGAGTACAGCTCGAATCGACCCAATCGCCCGTACCTACCTCTGTGTGCGATGCACCGGCAGAAACTGGAGTTTGACTTTGAACTCCACCCACAGACGTTCTTCGCCAACACGGCGACGACTCTGTCTCTGTCGAGCTTCGATATAATCACGGAAGAGATCACGGTGCACCCGGATGAGCGATTGTTCCTCTCCGGGCAGCGACAGCTGTTGGTCACGGACATCGTGCGCCGGCACCCGGAGTTGGACATCGACGCGGGGTCGCCGAAAACGCTCAAACAACAGCTCGTGCCGTCGATACCCGTCAAAGCGTTTCACTGGTTCTTTCGCGACACGCGATTTGAGGATCCCGCCGTCGTCGGCGCGGACGGTGAAACAGAAGAAGGCCAACTCTACGTGCACAACCGATTCAACTGGAGCCGCGACACTGATTTCGACGAATTGAACACCTTTTTCAACCCAGTGCTTAAGGGCGCGCGGTTCCACATCAATGGAAATCCCCTCCCAGACATCACGTCGTCCACGCACGCGTTCTACAAGTACCTCGTCCCCTACCAGCGAAGACTCTCGCGTCCCATCCGAAACTTATACACGTACTCATTCTCGATGAGCCCAGCAACCGTGGACCCGAGTGGGAACCTCGATTTTTCTCAGCTGAAGAGCGATCGAACGAACATTGAAATCACATTGGAAGACGCGGTACAAAATAGTTACACAATGCATATGTTTTACACTGGCTACCAAGTGTTTGAGTTTCAAGGAGGTAAAATGCAGGTGGCCTAGCGCTTGAGCGAGTCCTTGTGTCGACGCATGTAGTCGATCACGCCTTTCTGTTGACACCACTTGAGAAAGTTCAGTTGCGCGAGCGTCGTCTTGACGATGCGATCGGTGCCCGGGATCGTGAAATCGATCTTTGCCGTTCTGCAAAACGGATCAAACAATTTCTTGGAGTATCCGTCGAGACTTGATTTGTAGCTCGAGTGCACGGCAAATATTTTGTTGTCGGACGACACGTACGATGTCTGATTTTTTCGAGAATAGCTTGTAATGAACCACTCGATTTGCCGAAGAGAAATCCCGCTGTCTTTTCTTTCGAGAATATCGATGAGCGTGTCCCTGTTTATGGGCTCGCTATAGAAATCGTCGATGCTCCGTCGCAAGATATCGCTCCTGCTCATAATGATTACTCTGGAATCCCTCTGAGATGGTAGTTGTCTAATTCTTTAAATGCCTCTTCTTCATCTTCGAAGTCTTGTTGGGTGGGCGCAATCTTTTGTTTCTTGACGACGGGCTCGCATACCATCATCTCACCACCACCCCCGCTCAGGGCCGAAAAGTTCGGATGCTGTGATATGTGACGCTCGCAGTACCCTGTGTCGCCACACGCGACGTTCGTACACCTTTTTCCGGTCTTCCTATTGACGCCGAGACACGTCGTCTTGATGGACGTGCCGGGGATCCGTCGGACGAGCGACGTGAGAAAGTTCATGTTGAGACCGGTTTGGCCATGGAGGATGCGTATGTACTCGTGCACGGCGCGATCGACCTCGGCCGCCGTGTGATTAAGAATGAGCTCGCGCACGGAGTCGATCGTCGTATCAACGTTGGACATCTCATTCCTTCTTACAAGATATGTTCGCGTAGTCTTTAAACCATGAATCGAGCGTGGTCTGTCCAGGTGGTGGATCTTTCTTTTTTTTGTTCTTCTTTTGTGGCTTGTGAGATTCGATGATCTCACCAAAGATCTCAGCTTTTGGGTTGTCGACGAGTGGCTCGACGAGATCACATACCGGTCGAAGGAACTTGTTTATGAAGTAATAGTGGTAGTCGATCGGTAACTTCTTCTCCTCGACGTACGCAGGGTCTTCGCTCTTCTCGTACGCTTTCGCTTTGGGGTCACCTGTGTTGATGAGCAAATACGGCACGCGATCGCCGCTCTGGGGCTCAGATCCCGGTTTTCGTTCGCGCATGCGGTCGCGACACTTGACGTGCGCGAGATTCGGGTTCTTGTAACTGTCGCCGAGCTGCGCGCTCAGGATGAGATCTTTATTAGGCACCTCGCCGGTGAGAAGTTCGATCGCCCTCTGACGCGCCAGTTTGATCGGTGTGTCGGTCTCGCTCGATTCGAGGATGACGTCGAGGAGCTCTTTAAGCACGCCGCGGACGTGCGGGGTGTTGTCCCGTCGAACGAGCGAGAGTCCCTTGACGTCGATGTACTTGAACTCAACTTTGCCGGCCTTGCCCATCTCCCAGAGCTTGGCCGCGTATCGCTTCTTCGAATAGAGAAAATATGGCATATACACCTTCTCCAACTCCAGGTCGTTCGGTTTTTTAAAGAGCGCCGTGCACTCTTTCGCCGCGCGTTCGCCGAGCTGCCAGCTATAGTCGATCGCGGCCTGACCGGTCCGGCCTTGCACATCGAACTCCACCATCACTGAATCCGTATCTGAAAAAAGGTTAGTTTAAGTCGAACGATAACAATAACGCGTACCTCCATATCGCACTTTTGCACCCGGAAAGTTCGCCTCGACGTAGTTTTTCGTGTCTTCAATCATAGAGCGACCTTTGCGCGTGGTCGTGGACGCGATCTCCATGAGCGGGAGAATGCCCTTCGAAGCGCCCGTGAATCCATACATCGAGTTCATCGATATCTTATAAGCCAACTGTTTCCCATTGTAAACTTCCTTCATCGCGGGTGACGTCGCGTTCGCCATATCCTTCTTGGCTTGTTTGCGAAACGCCTTGAGGTCGTTCAAGATCTCGGGGAGCACACTCGGGACGCCCTGCGCGAATTTGTGTTCTCCGAAGGTCTCGTACTCAACGCCGGGGATGTTAGCAAACGTGTGGTCCATCACGAGCGTACTGTAGCACAGGTTGTGTGCCATCATGATTGACGGGTAAAGACTCGCGAAGTCTAACGCTGTGATTGGAGTATAGTACGCCCCCTTCTGTGCGTCGAGCACAGTCGCGCCTTCGTATCCCTGTTCCGGTGTGCTCCCGTATTCCAGTGCCGGGACCTTGAAACCAGACTCGAGCGCTTTCTTCGTGAGTTGTGAGAACACTTTGATCTGTTGTCCGCGCTCGACGAGAAAGCTCAGTGGAACCCACGTCGCCTTCGCCATCTCGAGAAGATTAAGCAGCGTGCAGAGCTTCTTCAAGAGTCTGTGTGGAAGCAGGGTATCCTTGACACAGTACTCTGCAACTTCCCTCAATTTGATGGGGTCGCCATCTTTGAAGCGAGCAAACATCTCCTTCGGTGGCATGTCGATCTTTTGATCGCCTAAATAGAGCTTGGACACGTTGTCGAGCTTATAAGAATCGAGTTTATAACCCTTCTTGACTTCCCCAAAGAGATCGAAAACGAATCGTCCGGGCATGGGGATCAGTTTGAGTGTGTTGTCGCCCAGTGCCGAAGAACTCAGGCGTTTTTCAACTAACTCACACGTACGATTCTTGAACCGCCCGAACATCATGACGTCGTGTACGCATGTGTTCAGCACCGCGCGTTTGTATATGTATTGTAAATCGAATCCAAAGATGTTCCAGCCCGTGAGCACATCGCACGACATCTCTCGAACGTACGCAGTGAAGGCGAGCAACATCTCTTTCTCTGTGTCGTAACTCAGGATGCGCGTACCGTCGCCTATGTTTGGATCGGTCTGTTTGTAACAGAAGCACACTTTGTCGTATGGTGTGTCTTCACCGAAGCGACACAGAGAGACTCCGATTTGAAAGCACGCGTCCATGTACAAATCCGGGTTGGGGAACTTTCCCGTCGATGAATGTGTTTCGATGTCGAAAGAACACACAACGAAAGGTGCGATATCATCGCGAGCAACGGGCTTGAGCGCCTTCCAATCGCGACAGAAAAGATCAACATCGACGTGTGCGATGGTGTTCTTACTACAGGCCACGCTCGCGTCGAGCCACCCCGTGCTTTGAATCCCCGTCTCGTGCATCAGGCGAAGTACAGGATCTAGATTTGACTCGTACACGCGAAGTTTCCGCGACCCACCCGTGAGATGTATGGGTTTCTTCAGGATGTAATTGGCGCGTCGCCGTGACGCGAGGTTCGCGAAGTCCAGGCGCAGAAAGTTGATCTCTTCGTTGTTCGTGAATCCCCATATGTCTTTCGCTTGCACGACGGAACAACTCACGAGTCCACCCGGACATCTCTCATCTATCGCGGCGTAGATGGATCGTCCCAACGACATCCCCGCGTGACCGAGTCGCACGTAGAAGTATGGAAGGACCTGCGTCGTGACGCACACAGAGCGACCATCCTCCGTCTTACCGAAGATCGATACGTGATGCTGAATCGTGTCTTCGTCGAGGACTTCGTCGCGCGCTTCCCAGGTGATGGCCTGGAAGACGACCATCCTCCTCTTTGTGAGGCATCTCGCGATTTTTTTATATTGATCTTATAATAATAACAATGTCGTCGGGTCTCGTGTCCCTTGTGGCTCGAGGTGAACAGGACTCGCATATAACGGGAAATCCTTCTATCAGTTTCTGGAGACAAAATTACAAACAACACACTAACTTTTCGATCAAGCCCGAGCAATTGAACTTCATCGGGACTTTCGCTGCCAACCAGGAGGTGACCATCCCGATCCAATCGAAGGGCGATCTCCTTTCATATGTGTGGATCGAGTACCCCGAGGTTGGTTCGGCGAGAAACAACACCAAGGGCTTGCACTCCCGCGACCAGAACCCGACCGAGATCTCGCTCTGGATCGGAGGTCAAAAGGTCGTCGAGATGGATACGCTCTACATCCAGGGCGTACACAATGTGCTCTACCGCGACGGCGATGCGTCGTGTGCGGTGACGACCAACGACGTTCTCGATAACGCCAAGGGTACGAACAACAACGCCGATCACTACGTGCTCCCGTTCTTCTTCAGCCAAGACTGGACGAAGGCCCTACCGCTCATCGCGATGAGCAACTCGTCGGTCGAGATTCGCATTCGGTGTCGACCGGGTCTGAACATCGGCAGCGTGACGCCGAAGGTCTACGGCACGTTCGTGTACCTCGACGAGGCCGAGCGCCAGTTCTTTACGTCGACGCAACACGATCTTTTGATCACTCAGGTTCAGCACCAACCGGCGTCGAAGACCGACATCGACTACGACTTGACGTATTTCAATCATCCGTGCAAAGCGTTCCACATCGTGAGCGGCGAGGCGAACGGTAGTCTCTGGAGCACCGAGTGGAATTTCGAATCGGCGACGTTGTACGTCAACGGTCTCCCGTTGTCCGACGCCATGAGCGACGTCTACCATCACACCGTCGTCGCTGAAAAGCACACGAGCGGTCTCCCGAGCTCCGCGCTCGACGGCGTGCCCGTATACACGTGGCCGTTCGCCCTTAACTTGAACAAATCCCAACCCAGCGGGTCGCTAAACATGAGCCGCGTCGACACGGCGAAGATCTCGCTGAAGTCTCCGGCCAGTGGCGCGGGCAACTCCACGCTCCATCGCGTTTATGCTGTTAACTGGAACGTTATCAGAGTTAAACAAGGGCTTGCCGGTGTCGCCTACGGTTCGTAAACCGTCAATATACCACAGAAAAATCATTATCGTCACATGTATTAAGTAACGGCTTAATACATATGATTCTCGCGTTCTTAGCATGCTTCATCTGGTGGAAGTGCTGCATCAGTAAACAAAATGTCATCTATTGATAGACAGGATGCGGAAGCCAGGCGCCGCCATTTTCGCTATGGTAAACGTCATGCTCATGACGCTGTGCGTGGGCGCTACAGCGGCGTTTTTCACTGGATTGATTCCTAACACGTCGCGATTCGTCGCTCGTCGGTACAGATTGAAAAAGCTGAAGGTGGCGCACGACGCGTACCTCGAGACGGTTCAGGACAGACAGGGGAAACACGACGCACTGCGCGCGACGAACGAGTACGGTGAGTTTGAGAACTCACAAGAGGGCTTTGAATTCCGCGTGGGTCTCACGAAACGACGCCTTCCTGTGTACGAGTGGTGCCGTGATAACCACCTCGTGTTCAAGGCGTTCACGGAAGAGAACGCGGAGTTGGCGAAAGGTGCGCTCGAGGTCACGGGCGTCGACCTCAACGCCGAAAAGCTCGTTGATATTTGCGAGGGTGAGACGGATGATGTAGAGATTTTAAAGAACGATGCTCGGTATGTGAATTCAAAGGTTAAATTCTAGTTACCCGTCGACCCAAACCCGGACGTGCCGCGTTCGGTCGCGCTGAGGGCGCGGTCAGTGACCACGGTCACGTCGGGCATCTTACATCGTTCGATGATGAGCTGTGCGATGCGGTCGCCCGCCTTCGCCGAAAAGGTGTCCGACCCGTGATTGAAAAGTAAAGCTTTGACTTCGCCTCGGTAGTCCGCGTCGACGACGCCCGCGCCGACTTGGATACCGTGTTTAACGGCGAGTCCCGATCGCGGGGCGATGCGTCCGTAGGCGCCGTCGCCTGGAATTTCGAGAGCAATGCCAGTAGACACGAGATGGCGATGTCCAGGGGCAATTTCAAAACCCGCGTCACAATACAGATCGAATCCAGAAGACAAAGCACTACCGCGAGTAGGAACACGCGCACCATCGTGGAGTTTATGCACCAGCAAATCTTGCGTTTGGCAAGAGCGGGTCATCTTGTACCCATCGTGATGCGCTCCCCTTTAAACCAACCATTGATGAAAAGATGAAGATGCCATCTTTTTATCAATTGTTACTTAACTTTTTACTCTCTTCGCATATGATCTATTCAAAACCGAGTCGGGTCGGGGCCTTGCGAACTCGGCCACCGCGTCGCACGACGTTAGCCTTCTTCGGGGACGCCTTCTTCGGGGACGGGGACGGAGACTTGTTGGCCGCTTTGCGGTTGTACGCGCGGCGCGCGGCGATTTGGTTCGCGGTGCTGCGACCTTTACCATCGCACTTGCGCCCGGTCTTCGTCTTGGCGCCGTTGACCTTCCGCATGGAGCACTTCGTCGCCGGGTAGTAGTTCTTGGTCGTGCGCTTCTTGTACGTACCTTTGTGAATTAAGCTGTTGAAGGTAATGGGGGGGCACTTTTTGCCACATCGCTTGGACACGACGCGGACCTTACCAGTCGGGCTCTTGACCTTACGGATCACGCGCATTGTACCGTCGGCTTCCTCAATGAATCCGAACCCCTTGAGGTTTCGCTTGATGACTCTCGGGGCCATTGTGTTTGTTGTTGTGATGTCATCCGAGATTTTTTTAGTCGGCTGGGGCTGGCCTGAACTTACCGAGCCGCACGCCCAGTGATTGAAGGGATCGTCGTTTTTCGCGCGAGAGTCGAGTGTCTGGATCTTTTTGAATTTCCAACCAGAAGAATAGCGCGTTCCGCGCGTGAAAATTCTCAGACAGGAGATCAAGGTGGTTGAAGCGACGTTTAAAATCATTCAAGAGCGTGAACATCGAGAGCCAATGGTCGTCGGTCGGGACGATCCATTTATCACGGTGCTCTGGTAATTCTATGTAGCTGGCACAGCGCTCGAGCCATTCTGCGTAGTACGCGTTGTAGTCGAAATCGTACACTTCCTGTTCGACCGGTGGGTCGACCAACATCTGTAACTCGAGCATTTCGAGTTGGAACGCCCAATTTAAGATTTCGAACGGGTCGGTCGTGGCCTGCATGGCGTACCGAATCATGTCGGCGCAGAGTCGACTCCGTCCTTGTCTCTTCTTCTTCTTTTCGTGCTTTTTTCCCTCGACGTTTATGTATTCTTGCCTGGTGAGCTCGATGCTTTTGCTCAAGATGATCTCTTGAATTTCAACGGGCAGCACATCCCACAATGACATCCCTTAAAATAGGCGCTTAAAAAAAACGCGAACAGTATCAGAAAAGATGTCATTCCACTTCATTTCACTCTTATCAGAACCTAAAACGTACTTAACCATGGTCGATAACGTGGGTCGACCTCGGTTCATGACGTTCACGGAGGAACATCTCGCCCGGACGTGCATCAGATACATGGCACGGTACAAGGCGAGAAACGGACATTGGCCGACCATGGATCTCGAGCGCCGCGTGAATGTCAGGGCGAGGGAAGTTGGCGTGAAAATACGCCACCCGGGGTCGATCGCGAACATGCTAGATGTCGTCGAGCTAGACGAAGAAGATATCTTTTCGATGGGCAGGCGCGCGAACGCATCGCTCGTGTGGGTTCACAACTTCCAAGTCCTGCCACAAAAATACGAAGGCCAGGTGGAGCAGGTCGCGTTTCAGGGGCGAGAGGGCGACGCCACCGTCGACGAGGAGGAATACGTGCGCGTGCTCTCGACGCTCATCGACGTGTAAAATAAAAATGTAACAATGACTTTATGGGCATCACCAAGAGGCAGTTGGATAACGCCGCTCGATGGTACCTCGGTGCCGGTATGGCGATCGTCACGGTCCTCGATTCGATGAACAATATCGAGCAATTGTTCACGGGGAAAGGCGTCACGGAAGGAGCGACCGATCGCGAACATCTCAAACGCATCTTGGATGAAGTTACGAAGGTCCGGGAGATGCTTCAGGATGTTGAGATCGGGTTAAAGAAGAAGATCACAATCCCGACATAAGAAGATGTCGCTCAGCACGTCGTACACAGATTTTGTGCAAAAGTTTAACCCGCGCGACGAAAGTCACGTCATGTGGTTAAAAGCCATGGGCACCGCGATGGGCACGGCGACGTCTGGTGGGCGAGTAAATCTCGACACCATCGTCAATGCCAACCCTCTCGGATGCAAGATGACAAACATGTTGGACATGGCTGAGATGCACTTCGGAATCTCGATGAAGTACGCCAACGCCGTTTTAAACTGCGACGCGTTCGTGCCCACGAAGGAATGATCTGTATTCCTCGAGCGTGAATGGCTGGTGCTCTGAGTTCTCGTCCATGCGCACGAGCAAGATGTGTCCATGGACGACGACGTGATCGAAAGGTGGTGGGAGTCTGTTCTCGTTTTTTAGCTCGCGCGCGTCGATCGATCTTATAATGACCACGTCCAACTCCGGCCACTGTCCGATGAACGTAGCCCCGCCCTGTAAATATTTCGCGACCTCGTTCTTCTCCGGGCTGATGTCGAGATCGATCTGTGTGATGGCATCGAGCGCAGGTTCGATGAGAATAGCGTGCATTACAAGTGTCGCTCATTATTTTTACGTGCACCGTCGAACGCGTATCGGGCGAACGAGTCGCGGGGGCTCCATACACTGAGGAATGTTCGGGACAGGGGATCCTGGAGGCGAAGACATTTTTGCGCGCGCGTCGAATTATGACGCTTGCGAAACATCCATCTTCTCGATTCGGAACATCACGTGAAATTTCATGAGATTGGTTTAAAAAAATAACGCGGACGCTAGGCAAGAAGATGAACGCCACGCGAGAGTATGCGATTCGAGAATTAGCGGCGTCGTTGGACCTCGACGAGAGCGATAGTCGAGTCATAAATCTCGAGAAGCTTCTGTTGAACCACGCCATCGAGAATGTTCCAAAGAAGCGGGGTCCGCCGGCGTGGGATAACCGCTTCTTCACCGACGTCTACAAACACAAATTCTTGGAGATCAGAGGCTATTTCCGACGATCGGAAGATATCAGGAACAAGATCAGAGATAAGGTCATGAAACCGACCGCTCTGTTCGAGATGAAGCCCTGGCAACTTTTACCAGATGGACCGGCAAACAAGGCACTCGAGAAGAAAATTCACGAAGGCATCCGCAAAGAGTATTTTGCACAGGAGCAAAGGAACCAGGAAGGGTTCTTCACGTGTCCGCGGTGCAAGTCCAAGAAGACGATGTACTACCAACTCCAGACGAGAAGCGCGGACGAACCGATGACGACATTTTGCAGTTGTCTCGCGTGTGACAAGAACTGGAAGTGCTGATGATGTAATTTTAGTCGTAAGAATATCGCGAATTTTCATAGAATATGCCGTCGTACGCACCACCCATCGCACACTATAGCCAGATGGACGTCTCCGACGTCGCTACAAGTGACATGTACGCCTTCATCGGGAAACGCGGGGGGCGTTTCTATTGGCTCACGAGATTTCTCCAGCTCGATTATCTCTGGTTCGATGACAAGCGGCGCGTGCTCGAAATTTGGGGCGCACCGCGAGTGCACGCGAATAGACAATCTGAAAATGTCATAAGATGTGAGTTGGACAACTACTTAAAAGAAAGAGGCGACCATAATGTATAAGGGGGGGGAGAGATGACGTTCAAATTATCTGACATCACCGATCCACCACCGACGACATCTAACGAGTCGGGCAAGCGACTTCGACAGCCGGTGTACCAGCACGAGGTCTATCTCGCAGCGCTGGAGAAGAATTACAAGGAATGCGGAGTCCCGTTCGATCGCGCGGATTTCGAGCCGATCACTCAATCGCGCGCACCGAGCCCGGAACGAACAGATGTCTTCGAGTCCCCGCCGATGGACCGAATATATCTCAAGCTCAGGTGCACGAAGAATCGCGTTCACGTGAAGATCGATAGCTCGCTCTACGATCTACACGAGAAGTACTACGCGCGGGGTAAGCCGCCACCGTTTCGTTCTATCGCGGCGGCTTACAAATCGATGGGATTCCCCAAGAGTTACATCGAAAGTCTGGAACGAGGCAGACATCGTGCGAAAGAAATCTTTCAAAACCCTAAGCTGCTGAAACTTCTCGAGACGCCGACAAAGAAGAAGAAACCCTCGAAGAAAGCGAAGAAAGAGGTCGAGGTCGTCACAACACACCACGAAGACGAAGACGCGGTCGTCTCGGGATCAGAGGCCAGTGATTCCGAAACACCGTCGGACCACGAAGACGACGAAGGCTACGACGTCACTCGAGGCGACGAAGAAACATTGGATGTCGATGACCCCACAGACAACGATGAACCTGTCGAGTACGACGCCATGGACTCTGGAGACGACGCCGTGTGATCTATGCTTGAGGTTCGACTGTGACACTTGCAGGATATTCAAGAACAGAGACTACGTCTACGCCATGGCGAAAAACGGGCGCGCACCCGAACTCTGGACTATCGCGATGGCTCGCAAAGTTAGATTCGATATAAAATTGTAAAAAAAAGATTTGTTTCTTCATTTTCCCGCGCGCCGAGATGCGACCAGTCCCGTTCTTCGACTGGTTCACCAGCGCGTCGTCCGGTCGCGTCGCGCCGCGCGCCGCGAACAATAAACGCGAACGACCACGGACCACGCGGTTCATGGTACCCGTGACCGAAAGCGATATCCCCGCCCTGCGCGACATCATGGGGCGCACGCTCGGATACGCGGACACGCGCCACGGGAACTGGAACGCAACAAAAGTCGTCGACGTCAAGCTATACGACCCCTCTGGTGGGTACAAGTACGGACAGATGTTCGCGGTGATCACGGTCAACGGTTTCGTGCCACAAGCGGTCTTCGAAGGGTACTTTCCGGACCCGAAGTCGGTTCCGATGCAGTGCAAGAAGACGGATGCGTTCTCGTTCCGGATGTTCTCCGAAGTTAAGTTGTAATACAATCGGCGCGCTAAACGATACTAAAAATCCGCTTTTTACACGCGGAGCTCACGCGTAAAAAGAGGGTCTCTCTCGCTGAGAATCGAACTCAGATTTCCCGATTAACAGTCGGGCTTCCTAACCGTTGGAAGACGAGAGATAATACGATAGTGTATGGCCTGATAATTTTATTTGTGATTTAACGCGGTTTTCATTACAAGTCAGCGGGGGGGTTTCCGTTTTCGACCGCGGCGCGGCGTGATCGACGCTTGCGCTGCTTCCACCGAGGCCAGGTAATTTCGCGCTTGGTCCACCTTATCGTCCATGCCCTCTCGTGCGTCCGCCCATGTTGTTATGCGTTTTCCCCCGATTCGGAGTACAAACATTTGACGACGCGCGTCTAAAAAATGGTACGGTGGTGGGTTATCCGGATGGAACAGCTCCACGGTGTATCTGTTGTTTTTATGAACATACATGATCTGTGCGGGCCAGCATCTCCCAATACCGGGAACGTAATCCACGACCACGAGGTCATCGAGTTCAAAGCTTTGGGTCGTCATCGCGTGCGTCGAAAAATGACGCTGGTAAAAAGAAGGTTCTCATTATCATTACAGTGCATGAAATTTCATTATCGAGGTCCGAATAATTCGGCATCGGCTTTGTATACGCGTGCGTCGTGTTCCAGTTTTTTAAGTCTGGCGGCGATTGCTCCCGACATATCACCACTGTAAGGTTTTTGACACGTGATTTTGTACTCTTCGAATCGACCTTTGACCACACTCACGGGTAAAGTAAACTTGTGAAATTTGATAAACTCCTCAATCGTTTTGGGTATAACCTTGTCACGTAATTTCTTGCAGAGTTCTTCGAGTCGATTGTCGTCCGTCTTGTCGTAGTTTTCCATGATTTGTTTCATGTTTGATGATGATACGTTCTTCAGGCTCGTGAGATCGCGTGCACCCCGCATGGCATCTGCGTCCGTGCTTTCAGATTTGGTGCTAGTTGAAGTCTTTGCACGATCCCGCGTGCGCGTGCACTCTCTTCTCGGTCTTATGCTCGGTTTTCCTTTGTTTTCTTTCTCGGCCTCTTTAAGCGCGTCAGTGATGCACTTCAACGAGCTGTGTTCGTATCGACAGATGGTTTCGAGCGGCGTGTCCCCTTCTTTGTTTTTTGCAAAGGGATCCGCACCCGCACGTAGTAATATTTTGACAGCCTCTGCGTGTTTCCAGTGTACAGCACAGTGAAGCGGTGTCCAGCCCTTCGCGTCTTGGGCGTTGACGTTCGGATTCTTGTCTAGAAGCGCCTTGAACGCCTCCGTATCGGTGTCATCATCGTGATCTCCATAGGTAGAGATGGCGTGTAGTGCTGTCCACCCAGACTGGTTGGCATAGTTGACGTCGACGTTCGAATTGCGTATGAGATCGATCGCGATTTTCGTTTTTCCGTCTTCGATGGCGTTTATGAGGCCGTCGGGTCCACTGTAGTCATCCTCTTCGTCTTCGGTCTCGGTATCTTCTTCCTCGGCTTTGCGTTTGGCCTCGGCTTTGCGCTCGGCCTCGGCTTTGCGCTTGACCGCCTCGGCTTTGCGTTCGGCCTTGGCTTCTTCCTCGGCTCTGCGCTTGGCCTCTTCTTCCTTGGCTTTGCGTTCGGCCCCGGCGGCGGCTTTGCGCTTGGCCTCTTCTTCCTTGGCTTTGCGTTCGGCCTCGGCTTCTTCCTCGGCTTTGCGTTCGGCCTCGGCTTCTTCCTCGGCTTTGCGATTGGCCTTGGCTTCTTCCTCGGCTTTGCGTTTGGCCTCGGCTTCTTCCTCGACTTTGCGTTTGGCCTCGGCTTCTTCCTCGGCTTTGCGCTTGGCCTTGGCTTCTTCCTCGGCTTTGCGCTCGGCCACATTGCGCTCGGCCACATCGATAAAATTGAAATCGATAAAATTTATCATTTCATCGTGGCGTTCCCATCGTGGAGGGTCGATTGACCGCTGGCACCAACGCGCATCTGACACTCGCGGGTCCCGCTGTTGGGGTTGGGACTGACGAAGTTCCTCCATGAGATCGTCTTGGTTTCTGCCAAACCGATCCGCCTCCGTCGAAGGTGGAAAGGGGCGCGGTTCAATCCGTCGAAGGATTGACGGATTGAAACGCGCACCCTGCGCCACGGACGGTTTCGTAGTCGGCGATTGATCGTTCGTGGCGGTCAACACGTGGAATGGCGAATCAACACGTGGAATGGCTTTCTTCTTGAGTTCTTCTTCTTGTGCACGGTGCCACGGATACCTGCACGTCAGAAAACCATCCTCGGCCTGGAAGGTGCAGGGCTTGCCAGTTTTGCATAATATCGCCATGCATTTAGCGCCCTTCGTCGTCAACTTCGGTGTGCACACAACAAGAGGTTGTGCCTTCTTTTTCTTCGTAGGGCACTCGGAAGCATCCATTTTGTTCTTCTTGCGTGTCGTCAGCGAGGTGAGATCAATTCTCTCGATATCGCTCACTCGTTTCTCGGCCTCCTCGAGGCGTTTGATGTGGCGCTCAAATTCACGACGGTCCGTCGACGAAAGGCCCTCGGCTTTGAGATGTACCTGACGACATCGGGACGTCAGATGCGCGTTCGCCTCATCTATCACTTCCAGGGCCTCTAAATGCTCGTTTTCAAGTTTTTCTAATTCGTTTTTCGCATTCGTGAACAAGTCGGCGTTCCGTTTCTGTCTTTTCGCGGCGCGTTCGCGCTCGTCGTCGTCGTTCGTCATCGCGCGCGCGTTTGTGACGATGAGGGGGCACGCGCCCACGAATCTTTTCGAAGGGGTGGGTATCCGTAGATTAGGGTTTAGGATTAAAAATGGTGTCGTAATAACGATCGTTTCTAGAGTGTCTCATGTCAGACGCATAATACTTGATGGCCAGTCGAACGAGCTCGGGCGTCGGGTACCCGTCGTCGCCGATGTACTCGTCAGCGAAGCTGCCCCGCGGCGATAAAAACTTGGCGCGGATTCTTTCGACGTCGCGTGGCAGATCACGCTTCACGAGCGCGCGGTAAATCCCGTGGTACCACCCACCGTGAGCATCGATGAGCCTGTCTGAGATGCTCTTTCTGGATAGATCTTCTCGCGCGCAGGGTGTGTCGTCGTCGTCACTCGCTTGCGCGTGGGAAAATCGTCTTCTTTTCACCAGGGTCGGCGAACACCGCGCGGAATCATCGCTGAACGTCACGCGCTTCATCTTGTGTCGTCGACGCGGTCGATCTAGTTCCACGGGATGTTGTGTGGCTCGTGTCGTATAGATCTTTTTAGATACTCGCGAAATGCTACCAGCTCTTCTTCGGTTTTAATACACTCTAATATGCTAGAAACGTACGCATTGTATCGTTTATGCCCACACCCGTGTGTCAATCTATCTTTTCTAACTTTCATGAAGATCTTTCCCAGGGGGGTCGGCATCATGATGATGTTCTTCGAACAATTCATGTCAAACCCATGTTTGCGCACGACGGGGTGATTTCGAAACTGACGCGGTATGACATGGTGATCTTGTGTCAGACCGGGTAAGACCTTCCGAGCCTTGAAGTTGCGGCGAAGAACGCTACCGTACCGCATCTCTGTAATATCTATCTAGATATTTTTACACCTGTTCGTCGACGCTGCGGCGATTCGAGAGCGCACCTCGATTAAAGAAGGCTCGCACGATCGACCAATTCCGCTCGATCCGTCGATCACGCTCTAGCACGTCGTCCGTTATTATGGATAGGCCGTTACAAATGTCCGGTCGCGCCATACCTTTTTCCTCCTTGAATCTCTCGTTGAACGCCGCTATGCTCACCGCGGGGATTTGTGGGGCGTCGTCCAAAAGCTTGTCGTAATTATCGCGCATCTTCTTCACGTATTCGAGCATTGGTGGGCGGTTCCCGCGATCGATCGATAACTCCATATCGATGGCTCTGTAAAATTTGCTGTAATTGTTTGCAAAGAGCGCGTGCTGTTCTGCTAGGTAAGAGCTTTGGCTAAATTTGGCGATAGAATTGAGAATACCACCCAAGACGTTGAGAAACGCAAAAAAGTACTGTAATATCACAATCTTCTGTTGAGTTTCTGGGTCGCGCTCGTGGTCAGTAGGTCCCAGGACAGCGAAACCACCAACGCCGGTGATCGATGATATGATGATGGACGGGTAACTCAGGCGGTCGTTCTGTCGTTTGAAGTGTAGACGCGCGTGATTGTGAAGCCAGCGATAACCCGCAGCCTTTTCGCCCCATCGCTGAAGCAACTTCTCTTGCTTAGGGCACCAACCCGACTCACATTGACCGGCGCCGGCAACATCATCATCTGGGGAGCTCATATTTTACGCGCAGGAGTTTTTTAGTCGCGTCGCCTCGTCCCGCGCCAATTTGTCGACGGCTTCGTTCTGGGGATGACCATTGTGAGCTTTTACCCAGCGCCATTCAATGTTTTTGAATTTCGGCACGAGCGCGTCGATCGCAACCCAGAGCTCTCTGTTCTTCACCGGTGCACCGGCAGATGTTTTCCATCCGTTGCGCTTCCAACCGTGTATCCAGGAAGAGATGCCATTCTTACAGTAAAACGAGTCGGTGATTATGCACACGTCGTAGACGCGCTCGGCGAGACACGCCTCGAGAGCGCGAAGCACGGCGGTCAATTCCATGATGTTGTTCGTCGTCTTCTCGGCACCGCCCACGATCTCAAACTCATCGCACTTTGCGGCCCATCCTCCAAACCCTGGATTGCCCAGACAACTTCCGTCGGTGTACACCTCCATCTTTTTTCTATCAGGAAATCTTCTCTTTAACTGACCCACCAAATTTTTCTCAGTGTAAGATAACTAGCCATGGGCACTTGTGGTTGCTCAGGCAAAAAGAAAAGCATGTTTTTCAGTGACTGTGGGTGTGGATGCGCCGGCAAGAAACAAGAAAAGAAGTTTCTGATCTCGGTCGTGAGCGCGCTCATCTTTTTTATTGTCGCGAACCCCTCGACGTACAGACTGATGCGTCGGGTCCTCGGATCGCGGATCGCGACGCCCAACGGGAATCCGACGACGCTCGGTCTGACTGTACACAGCGTCGTTTATCTATTGATCGTGTGGAAGATGATGAACGTCCACAAAGTTGAGGAGTACACGATGGGTGAGGACGCGCCGCCTGTCGAAGAAGCCGCCGAACCCAGTCCAGAAGAAGAAATCGCAGTCGATGAAACCGAATTTGTCCCCGAAGTCCCCGAAATCGGCGGCGGCGACGCCTCGGACGACGAGTTCGAGGAAGATGTGGCTGAACTGCCGGTGATTGAAGACATCTCCCCGGCACCGGTCGTCGTTCCAGAGGCCACCGTTGCAGAGTACCCAGTGCTCTACGATCCTAAAATGATCAATATGGCGATCGATTTCGACGGCGATCTCGAGTCTGACGATCTCGACATCCCGGTGACCGAAGGTTTCGCCCCGATGGCGCCGGTGGAGCTCCCTAACAAGATGCGCCAGGCGGGTCGACTCGAATTCAAAGCCTTGAGCTCGTTCGATTTCGATACAACTGACGTCACGCCTGAGGTAAGTGTGTCGCAGTCGGTCGACGTCGACATGGACGCTGTCGGCCCGGCCGACATGGACATGGAGGCGAGCATTGAGATGGAGTCGTCTGTGCCGGTGGACATCATGTGATCCAATTAATGCCCGTGACACCGTCGATGCGCCAGCAGTAGTAATAACACTCAAAACAATTAGAGGTCGCGTTACGCTTGTTTTTAAAGTTGATTCTTTTCCGTGGGATTATTATCCCGAGATGTTCGTCATTAAAAAACATCTCGCGAAAGTACCCCGTGTTTATAGTTGGCACCGGCAGGATGAGAATGAACGGTTTACCGAGCTCACGCAGGCGCCTGAGCACTTCGCGTTTGCGCGTGAAAGGCGGGTTCGATACGACGATATCACCGTGATCAGAGGCGAAGAAATCGTTGGCGCCAGTCTCCGGATCGTAGGGCGCCGCCACGACATCGAACCCCAATGTGCGAAGATGTTCTGAAGATTCGAGCGATCGCGGATCCGCGGTCGTGTTGAACGGCTCCCAGATTTTCTTGTCGCGCGGGATATAGCGTGCTATGTCTGTCCAGGCGTCTGGTGGCGTGTAGTACTCGTCATTGGCGACTAGATTAGTAGTTGACATCTCTTACAAATGACAGATGTAAAAATAAGCGAAACGTGACGCGGGGAGTCAGAGCACACGGGCGCGCGCCGCTTCGAACCACGACGCGAAGTCGAATCCAGGGGGTAATTTGTCGCGTTTGCTCAGGTTCGTTGGCGCGTCGAGGTACTGTAAGTTTGTGTAATGGAAGCACACACGCTGGTGCTCAGCAATAGAGAAATCGAAGGCCGCGCACGGGATTATGTGATCGACGACGATTTCGACACCATCGTCCCGAAGCGCGCGCACTTCGGGCGACATCGTGCGTTCGAGGTGCTCGAGGAGTTCATCGGGCGTACATCCGATGAGTTCGAGCGTTTTTGCCGTTTTCAGGTTGCCCTTAAGTGCACTTCTGAGACGGCTGCGACAAATTTTCAATAATCGATAGGCGTCGTCCGTCTGACAACGATTCCGGTTATACTCTGCTTGCTGTGCGCGTATCTCATCTTTATGTGATTCATAGTATTTCTTGTTTCGTGCGCTTATATCGTCTTTGTTTTCTTCATAGTGTTTCTTCTTTTGTGCGTTTATCTTGTCTTTGTTTGCCGCCTTGTGTGCCTTCTCGCATTGCACACATTTCGATTGTAGACCGTCGCGTTTACTTTTGTTGTGCTTTTCGCACTGGCCACATTTTGAACACGTCTTGTGCCCAGGTGGCGGTGCCGCGATGTAGAAAACCATTGCAAGCTAATCGATGCCCTGATAAATTTTGATTAAAATGAACGCGCTCTAAAAGTCTTCGTCGAACCCGATTTCGTTCGCGCTGTCGTCCATCCTCCCATAGTCACCGACTCGTACTTCAAAGAACGATGCCTTCCCATCGAGACTTTGATTTACCATAAAGTCGTAGGGGTTCTTTGCGTTAAATATTGGTTTCTCACCAATACTTTTCAGGAGTCTATCCGCAACGTACTCAATGTAGGTGCTCATCGAATCAGAGTTCATACCGATGAGCGGACAAGGAATTGCATCGCAAATGAAGTTCTTCTCGATTGCGACGGCGTCTGCGACGATCGCACGAATCGTGTCCGAGCTCGGCTTATGTCGGAGCATTTTGAAGAGTTCGAGCGCAAACTCTTGGTGGAGGCCCTCGTCACGCGAGATGAGCTCGTTCGAGAACGAGAGACCTTTCATCAACCCACGTTTCTTGAGCCAGAAAATGGCACAGAAAGCACCGGAGAAGAAAATACCCTCGACGCACGCGAACGCCAATAAGCGTTCGCCAAAAGAACGACCTTTATCGAAGTAATTCAAAGCCCATTGCGCCTTCTCTTTGATGCAAGGGATAGTCTCAATCGCGTTAAAAAGTTGATCTTTCTCGGCTTCGTCCTTGATAAATTTGTCTATCAAAAGCGAGTACGTTTCCCCATGCACACACTCGTTATGCTCTTGATAAGCGTAGAAACACCGAGCCTCAGGCCATTGAACCTCGCTCGCGAAGTTCAAATCAAGATTCTCGTTAACGATACCGTCTGAACCCGCAAAGAAGGCGAGAATGTACTTGATGAAATGCCGTTCGTTATCTGTCAACCGCTCCCAATCGTCCATGTCGGTACCTAGATCGATTTCTTCTGCAGTCCAGTTACTCATCTGGGCCTTCTTATACAGGTCCCAAAGTTTTGGGTGCTTGATTGGGAAGACCGTGAACCGACTCACCGTGGGCAATAGCATAGGTTCATACTCCTGCTCAGTCCAATCAGCAAAAGCATAGTAATCGCCGATGTGTCGCCCACTGGCAAAGATTTGCGGGTAGTGCGTCGCGCCTTTGCATCGCTCGCGCAATTCGTGTTTATCGACGATTTCCTTCTTGTATTCGATGCCCTCTTCTTTGCACAGGGCGACGGCGTGATCGCAGAACTCACAGTCCTCCTTGGACAAGATGATGACAGACATTCTGTAATCCTTCTGCAGATTTTTTATCCATAGCTTTTAAGCCAATCACTCAGAACAAGATGACGGAACTAAACACCATCAAAAGAGACGAAATCAAGCATGGGGACATAGTTAAGGTGCTCGTTGCGCTAGATGACGTCGAGGAACACAGTTACGCGACGGTTAGCATGAACACGGGGAACGTCCTGGGGGTCAACTATCTCACACCGACGCCGCGTCTTTACAAGAGCGCGACGCTGTACACAGTCGACGACGAAGTATCGCCAGCGCCTTACGAGAGCTTAACAGAACACTACGAGTCGGGAACGACGTTCAACGACCTCGAATTCAAGCGCGTCGACAGCTCGCAGTGGGCGCGCCTCTCCGAAGTAGACGTCGAAGACAGTTGCTCATCCATCTGGTCCGAGGGCAGCGACTCGGAGTCGGATTTGTCGTTCGTCGTGAGTGACGGCGAACCCGGGCAAGGTATCGACGTACCACCGGATCACCGCGAGGTCGACGCGGCGTGGAACGCGTGGGAACCGCTGTCCCCGGGCGCGAGGTCGTTCAAGGAGACCATCGACAACATCGAAGCAAACATCAGGGCTCGTCAGTCGATTTAAAGGAGAAATTCATAAAAAAGAAAGAAGATGGAGTATAT
>MDSX01025420.1_pt1 | contig 22512 bp, 23 predicted proteins | sample 811141 | NCBI WGS metagenome assembly MDSX01 (sample SAMN05326642, study PRJNA326480) | marine metagenome | isolation source: seawater | place: Atlantic Ocean: South East | collected 2010
AATCATGAGTATCACGGGCGAAGCCGAGGGAGAGCCAGTCAAAGTCGGTGTTGCTTGGATTGATATCATTACCGGGTTGTACGCTGGAAATGCCATTCTTGCTGCCCTACTCGATCGTGAACGGACGGGTAGAATACGTCACATCGATATCAGTCTGTGGGATTGCGCAATCGCGTCGCTTGCAAATCAAGCACAAAACGTCATAGCAAGCGGTGTCGACCCTTCACGCATGGGTTCTGCGCACCCGAATCTCGTTCCTTATCGGGCCTTCGAAGCCAACGATGGTTGGTTTGTTGTTGCTGTAGGTTCAGATGTTCAATGGTCAACGTTCTGTTCCATATCTGGAATCGAACCTAGGGAGGAGTGGAGCACCAACGCAGGACGAATCAACGATCGAATAATCATCGAATCAGCGATTCAATCTTGGATTCAGAATCACTCGCGCACGGAATTGGAAGAAATGCTGCAAGGAATCCCTTGTGCACCAATCAATACCGTCTCAGAAGCACTTGCTGACGATCAAAGTGTTGCTCGGGGCGCTCTAATCGAGGAGAGTGGCGTAACAACGCTTTCAAGTCCGCTTCGGTTTATGCAATCTCAATGAGATTCACAAGTCGTGCCGCTTCGACAACATCCCCATCTTCCCACCAGTCAACGGCGATGAAGGTCGGGCGTTTACCGTGATCTTCGATGCATTCTTCTGCACGCTCAACCATGAAATCAACGTCATTGGCCTCAGCAGAACGTGTTGGATCCGACAATCCCGCTTGGTTCCTCAACCAGTTGTTCATGTGATACACAGGTTGGGAATCATCCCCCCGTAATGGGTTGCAATCCATCGATGATGTGCTTTCATCTGCATAATTTGTGGTCCAACCAAACGTCAGGAAATCATGGAAGTATGGGTGGGAAGCATCGCCTGACTGCTCCCAAAATACCACCAAACGCTTGTCCGAATTGATCAGTTCGATGAGCGTTGGCCACTCGGTGTTCAGCTCATGAATGTACATCATATCACTCAACCCAACATCATCGAGAAGTGCTTTGAGGTGATCCGCTTCAACATGATTTTCAATCAACAATGTGACAACATCACGGTCTTCAGATTTCATTTCCGATTCAAGGTTCCCTAACCATGCCCATGGATCGACGTTTCCGTAGGTGCATGGGCTGAATCCGCGACTCGAATCTCCGTGGCAAAATCGAACATTGGTTGCGCTTTGATCAACATCATTCAGATAGTGTGTATCGAGCATGAAGGCTCGCATACCTGCATTCCATTGTGCTTGGAAACCAGTTCTGTGATTGCTGGCAGGATAGAAGATGTTGTCTTCATGCGTCGAGAATGCGTTGTGTGTTTCTGGGAATGTTACGTGATCGTACGGACGATGGCAGAGGATAACCATCCCGTTGCACGGTATGGTTTCGAGATACGTGCAACTACCATCGTCATCGGTTGCGGTCTCGTCGTAATTGCTTGCAGTAGGATCTGTACAGCCGAAAATTGGTTCGGGTTCTGGATAGGTGCAGGAGCCATCATCTTCTTCTGCACTTTGGTTGTAATTCTCTGCATTTTCATCTGTGCATCCACGGAGAACATCGATGACAACGTCCTGCTCAACGTCACCTTCCGATTCAAAGGCTGTGCAGCCTGGTAGAAGAAAAAACCCAACCACAATCAGCGTAGTTAGGGTTCGCATGATGGCCAACACTCCACAATATGACTTGAAAACTCCGATTCACATGTATTCTTTGCGACATGTATTGACAGAACAGGGAATGGCTAATGTAGCAAAGACGAGCCATTCGCATCATGGAACCTTCGGATGTGGATGCACCTCTGAGAGTTCTCCTCGTTCACGTTTGGTATTGGCCACACATCGGCGGAGGAAATCAGCACGTCGAACACATTGCTCGACAGTTGGTTGCGCGCGGACATCAAGCAACCGTTTGGTGTGCAGACATCCCCGGGCATGATGAAAAACGGTTTGTTCGCGATGGTGTAGAAGTCATTCGCTTGCCTCCAAAGCGCATCCTTGGAGGTATTGACCCCGTAGTTTCAATCAAAGAATTGGCAATGGATTTTGATGTTGTTCATCTGCACGATACCTTACCAATTCTTATCCGTCGCTCACTCAAACGGGCGTTAAAACAACGCATTCCTGTGGTTACGACGTTCCACAACGATTACATCAAAACCAGTCGGACTGGGAAGATCCTGAAACGAATCCGTTGGGCTGTTCAAGGTCGTCGGACTCTTCATGCCTCGCAAGCACGTATCGCACTCACTCCGTACTATGCTGATCATCTGAAAGGAAGAGGCGTGCGAAAACCAATCGATGTTTTGCCGAACGGTTTCGAGCCCGTTGCAGACGATGCGTCGCGCCCTTCTCTCCTTCCATCAAATGCAGAAGGCCGTCCACTTCTCGTCTTCGTCGGCCGACTCAGTGAACAGAAAGGCCTTGATGTTTTGATTGATGCATGGGATTCCCTTTGCCAACACGAAGAGCCTCAAGCCCTGCTCGCTATTGCTGGTAGCGGAGAGTTGGATCAATGGCTTGATGCCAGGATTGCATCATCGAACCATCCACAATCCATCGCAAAGTTAGGTCGTGTCGAAGATTCTGAAAAGCGGTGGTTGTTTGAGCAAGCAAGAGCAGTCTTGATTCCATCTCGATTCGAAGGACTTCCCACCGTGTTGCTCGAAGCAATGCACTCAGGAGCGCCTACAGTAATGGCTGATGTCAACGACTTAGGGCGGTTGGTGACAGAACCAGACGCAGGTTTGTCCATCACACCTGGGGATTCACAAGAACTTGTGAGCGCCATCAAGACGCTACTCCAAGCCGACGAACATCAGCTCAAAACGTGGTCAGACAACGGGCAAGAGGCTTCGAAACCGTACCTTTGGTCGCACGTTGTTGATGATTTGCTCAACATCTATGAGAGGGTGAGAACGTGAGCAAACCTCGTCTCGTCATCCTCCATCGCAACATGGGATTGCTTGGTGGAGCGCAACGAGATCTCATGGTCGCCTTGCCAGAGCATGCAAAACGTTGGTCGATTACGGTAGCCACACTCAATGCGCCCCAATTGTTACGCGATCGCTGTGAGCAACTCAACATCGATCTCATTGTTCCCGATGTTCCTTGGCAGCAGCCGAGCGGACCAATTGCAGAAGTGACAGCGCGTTCGGGCCGAACAGCACGCAAAGCATGGCGTCGATTGCGAACGAAATTGAAACCTGCACTTCATGCTGCAGAAGCGTGCTGCATTGTCCTTGGTACGGGAGGCTTGGAAGTTCTCGACATCATCCCAGAAGGGAAACCCTTGTTCGTCTACATCCATGAACGAAACAAGGGCATTTACGACGATGTGCTCCAACGAGACATGAACGGTACATTGCGAAGGTCGTTGCTCATCAAAAACTTCGCACTCACCTATCTGCGACGATGGGATCAACGTTGGCACAAGCGATTATGGAAGCGCCCAAAGTCAGCAGTGTCCGCCAACACACCCACCAGCTCACGCATGCTCGCATCATCGTACGGTTGGCCCACGAGTGAGCAGTGGATTGCTGGAGATGTACGATTTCGGGACGACCAACAACGCCCTGCTGAAGTTGGAGTTCTATGGCCAGCCATCGATCCATCCGCATGGCCACCAGAAGAAACGGATGAAGAGCGCAACGTCTGGAATTCCTTCCCCCACAAACCGACCAGCCCGTATCTGCTCACCATCGGTCGAGCGTGCTTCATGAAGGGGAGTAAAGAAGCGGTCCAAGTCGCTGCAGCAACATCACTTCCACTTGTTCATGTCGGTGGTGGGGAAACAGCAGAAATGAGGCTTCAAGCACAAACGTTGGGAGCTGAGTTGATCGTCATGCCTCGAATCGATGAAACGGAAATTGTTGCCTTGATGCGGAATGCGCACGCATTGATCGCCACTGCCCGAACTGAAGGATTTGGTTTGACACCAATGGAGGCCACCATGGTTGGAACCCCTGCTTTAGTCGTCAACGACTGTGGATTCACGCATACCGTCACCGACGGATTCAACGGTCGGAGATTACCATGGCCAAACTCCGATGATGGGATCAAACAATGGGTCGAAGCAGTGGAACAAGCAGGTGATGAAACCAATCGGAAGGCTTGGTCAAAGGCTGGACGTGAGCGTATCTTAGAACGCTTTTCTGCTGCTCATCAAGCAGAAGCATTGGCTCGCAGTTTCTCAGCGATGGGTGTCGATGTTGAAACAACTGATCTCAACATTTTGCCCGGGCTCGACCCAGCATAATCTCAGAATGAGAACAGCGAAGTTTGTCCACCGTCGCGAATGAGATTCGCTTTTCGCAACTTCGATAGTGCTTCATCGATACGTCGTTGACTAAATTCTCGCTCCTCTTGTAAGAAATGAATCAGCCCTTTCACATCAACCTGGCCTGGCTTGAGTGCTTCATCAGCGACCTCACTTGAGGGATGATTGAGAAAGATTTCGCGTATCTCGCCCAAGCGCTCAGGAACCTCTTTTCCCTTCTCTTCGCAAATGGCTTCAATCGTACCGAGCGATTTGATGAGTTTAATCCCGGTCTTTGGACCGATACCTTTCAGACCAGGATGGAAATCGGTTCCAATCATGATGGCCAAATCGACAAGTTGTTCACGGGACAGGTCGTGTTCTGCAAGCATTTGTGCGAGAATGATTTTCTGGGCACGAACCGTCCGACCGTGTCGCTTACTCCCATCACTCATCAAATTTCGAACAAGGATTGGACTACCATACAGAAGAGCATCCCAGTCTTGAGTTGCAACGACATCGAGTTGGCCTTTGACTGCCATAACCGCTGCTTGGCCTTCGCCTTCTGCAGCTGCATCGACCCATCGAACACCGAGGAAATCAAGCATTTGTTTCGTATCTTCAACCATTTCTGGACTGTAGTGAACGATGCGTTGTGCCATTTTTTGCGCGGTTTGGTAATCTCCATCTTCGAGAGCCTGTTTGTGAGCCGCTTCCGCTTCCAATCGACGCGCTCTTCGTGCAGCAAGTTCGTCCGCTTTCAACTCAGGGGAAGGCCCATCAAAGATGAAAACAGGTTGAATTCCGAGCGAAAGCATGGTCGTCGTTCGAGTCAATATCCCCATGAGATGGGCAACGGTTCGACCTTTGGAATCACGCAGTGGACCACCATCTCCAGTTGGTGAACGATCTCGAATGGTAGTAAGAAACTGGAAGGCTGTTAGGAAAGCATCGATTCCAACCCGCTTTCCTTTGAGTTCTGCAAGATTGATGTCTTCCGCATTCGCGAGGTCTCGGAGATTACAGCCCATATCTAATCGATGAGGTCGAGAGTATGTCATGGTTCGCATGCGGTGCCGTGAAGAACCTGCACCAACAGGGAAGGCTATGGGCGAGTGCATTGTTTCCTTGCGCGGATGGCATCCTGCACTTGCTCAAGCGGAGCTTTTTGCACTCTTTCCAGATGGTGACGTCGAATCCTTTCCAACACCTCGACTTGCAAAAATGACATGTTCCGGTGACCTTGACGGATTATCGATTTCGGCCGGAGTAGAAGCGGTATTCACGAACGGAATCAACGTAGCGTGGTCCAATGAAGCTTCGTTACTGGAATTGGTGAGACAATACCTTGACGCTCATCCTCATGGTCATTCGACCTGTGCAGTTCATGCATGGAAGCATGGACAAGGGATTGAGGAATGTTCTCGCACAGCGCTTGCTGGAGCAATCGGAGGGATTCTAAGTGAAAGGAATGCAACCATCGATCTCGAACACCCTCAGCGTTCCTTTGGCGTCTTGCTGGATGAGCATTCCAAAAGCGTCACATTTGGTTGGCTCTTGAATCATGGTCCAAAAGGTGATTCGAGTATCGAACGTCGGGCAACACAGCGTCCATTTTTCAAGCCAGTGAGCTTGGAGCCACGACTTGCTCGACTCGCCGTGAACCTCGCATGTGGACCACTTTCCGCAGGAGCATGCCTCGATCCGATGACCGGAACTGGTGGATTCACGATTGAAGCAATACTGAGCGGAAGAAACGCAAGAGGAATCGACCTTGATGAGGAAATGATTCTCGGGGCTCAATCGAACCTTGAATGGGCTGGTTCGGATGCACGTCCATTCACTGTTGGGGATGCAACCAACATCAAATCAAGCCTTCCAAAAGAGACGATAGAGAACTTTGCTGGTGTCGTTCTCGACCCACCCTATGGCCGAAATTCGCAAGGCTCGTTGAACCACCACGACCTGTTGGAGAAGACACTCATCAGCGCCAGAGAAGTCGTCGATGGAGGCCTTGTGTTGATTTTACCAACAGAGGCTCGCTCAGAGTTGTTGAATCGCCCACTCAAATCGAGTGAACGTCCATCGCTCAAACACTACACATGGAATACCATCGACGCAATGCTCGAAGATGCAAATTGGCATTACAAGAATGCCTGGTACGTTTCGGTTCATGGCTCACTCGGGCGAGTTATTGTTCACGCAACAACCGTTCCTCAAGATTGAAGAGATTACAGGGGCAATTCTGAAGGTTCTGTGCGATGCGAAAAGCGCTCGACAGAACCATCCCCACGTACAATGAACTTGTTGAAATTCCACTTGATCGCTTCTCTTCCTTCATGATCTGGAACCTTGCAGAGTTCAGCAAACAGAGGATGGCGATTGTCGCCATTGACTTCGACTTTGGCCATCATTGGGAAGGTTACTCCGTATTTGGTTTCACAAAACGTTGCAATCTCCTCGTGTGTACCTGGTTCTTGACCTCCAAACTGGTTGCACGGAAATCCGACAACGACCAATCCGTCGGATTGCTTCGCATCGTACAATGCTTGCATGCCTTCGTATTGCCGAGTAAATCCGCACGCGCTTGCAACGTTGACGATGAGATACGTGTTCCCACCGAGGTCGCGGAGTGTGGTTATGCGTCCTTCGATGGTCTCAATTTCAATGTCGAGTATATCGGTCATTATTCTACAGATTAGCCATCTCTTCATGAAGGTGTGGTTGCAGTTTTGATACATATGGTGGCATGATTCTATCTCCAATTTGACGTGTTTCTTCATCGCGACCCTGAAGATTGGAACAAGCAAATGCTCTTGAAGTGCGTTCGCGTGGTCGATTCATGCACGTACTTATGGAGACATCAGCAGGAAACATTACCATCGAACTATTTCACGGAAGCGCGCCAGATACGGTAGCGAATTTTGTCAAACTCGTCAATGACGGATTCTACGACGGTCTCCATTTCCACCGAGTCATTCAAGATTTTATGATTCAGGGCGGATGTCCGCATTCGAAAGACCCAATGTCGCGACGAGCAGGTACTGGTGGACCGGGATGGAAGATTCCTTGCGAACCATCAGCCCTTGGCCTCAAACACGACAAGCCAGGTATTCTCTCTATGGCAAATGCAGGAAAAAATACGGGCGGATCTCAATTTTTCCTGACCACTGTTGCAACACCATGGCTGAACGGAAACCACGCCGTATTTGGACAGGTTTCAGAAGGCATGGATGTTGTGCAATCGATTGAACGCTGCCAGAAACTCCCTGGCGACCGACCTGCACAACCACAGCAAATCATTCGCTGTTCCGTCGTTGAGTGAAGACAATGACCATTCTCGCCATCCATGGTGGGGCAGGCGGAGATGGTGAATGGCGAGGGTTGACCTCCCTCGACCCAGAGCGAATTCATTGCATGAATCACGTGCTTACATCAATTGGTGAGGCACTGGAATCTGGCATTATCGACGCTTTAGAAGCTGTTACTCAGGCTGTTGAAACAATGGAAGATGAGCCGCTCTTCAACGCAGGTATTGGTTCGGTGTTGGATGAAAACGGCACAGTCACGATGGATGCGTCTATCATGAACGGGGCAGATGGTGCCGCTGGTTCGGTTGTCAATGTACGTCGGATTCGCCATCCTATACGGGCTGCAAATTGCATTCTAAAACAAGGATGGCCCGTCATGCTCAACAGTGAAGCTGCTGATGAATTTGCAATTCGGAACGGCGTGGAAGAAGTTGAGCCGACGTGGCTTGTCACCGAATTACGCACGAAGCAGTGGAACCTTTGGAAGGAGAAGAATGCCCGACCAGGCGCAACCGATGAAGACGATTCTGTTCTGGATCATGACCTTGAAGGAATGGGGACAGTCGGGGCCGTCGCACTTGATAGCGAAGGAAATGTCGCTGCTGCAACCTCAACCGGAGGGATGACTGGTAAGCCAAACGGAAGAATTGGCGACACACCGATTATTGGAGCAGGGACGTGGGCAGATGAACACATCGCCGTATCATGTACCGGGGTTGGAGAAGCGTTCATCCGAACCTGTGGCGCTCACCGTCTCGCAACAACACACAACTCTGGGCTCGGCCTTGACAAGGCCTGTGACGATCTCTTGAGCGCTGTTGAACCAATCGGAGGAAGAGGCGGTGTTATCGCAGTGACAGCAAGGGGTGAAGTCGCCACTCCATTCCAGACCATGCTCATGTATCGAGGCGTATGGAAACACGGGAAAATCACAATTGGAATCGGGCCAAATGATGTTGATTTGGATTCGATGGATTGATAATCGAGCGATGAGACGGTATCACCATGGGAAATGACCGAACCTTGTCAAAGGCTCGCAAAATCGCACAGCGCCTTGCTGGACAAATTGAAAAGTTGAGCGACGCACTCGAAGACCTTGAATTGGAGTTTGCGATGCTTATGAAGACCATCGATAAGATGGAATCCAAGCAAAATACATCCCGTGATGTCAAAATCGATGTATCTGTGAAGGTCGACGAAGAGGATGAAAACGACTTTGACGTCACCAACACTTCTGCGCCTACGGTTAAGGGTCGACGTAAATTCTGATTATTCCGAAGCATCCAACCCTCGGGACTTGCGTACTTCGATGAATGAACGAACGCAGAGGAACGTGTAGATCGATCCTGTAGCAAAGAGCATCAGCATCGAGGTTGACGCATAGTTCAGGCCGTCGGACATAACCATGAAGAAACGAGTTCCCCCCAGTGCTGCAAGGAGACCGAACGTTACGGCAACATGCATCCATAATTTGCGATTCGCTTCAGGCGTTTTTGCCATCTCTCCAGAGACCAACAGAGGCAATCCAAACAGTGCTGGAGCGAATGAGGAAATCGATTGTGCCTCGGAAATCCACGTGACAATTAACCCCCACAGAGTAAGGGCAATACCATATGCAGTCGTCATGTTTGGCATAAAATTCGATTCTTCTTCCATAGTCGTTCCATGCAGAGGAGGTTTATCAGTTCAATTCATGCCCTAGAATCCCATTTGGTTTGGTTTAATAACGGCCGATTGCAGTTAATAATCATGGCCAAACACAACGTTGGAGACCGCCGAATTGTCTCCGTCAGCATACCTGAGGATGTTGCTCAAGAACTCGATCGCTGGACGGGTGGTGGTAAAAACAACGGGCGTAGCGCATGGATTGTTCAAGCCATCAAGAACCGATTGAACGACAAAAGCACTTACCATGAACGCAGTAGGGAGGCGAGACCACGCTCGCCTAAGTCCGATCAGGAATACCGAATCGAGACCGACACAATGGGTGAAATGCAGGTGCCAAGCGACACCTATTATGGCTGTCAAACCGCACGTTCGTTGGTAAACTTTGACATCGGGGATGACGTTATGCCTCGTCCATTGATTCGTGCATTTGGAATTCTAAAGGTTGCAGCTGCGCGCTCAAATCGAGACCTAGGCATTCTTGACCGAGAAGTAGCAGATTGGATTGTTGATGCTGGGGAAGAAGTCATGCATGGGGATTTGGATGCACATTTCCCACTCCGAATTTGGCAAACAGGCTCTGGAACACAGACCAACATGAACACCAACGAAGTCATCGCCAACCGAGCAATCGAATTCGCAGGAGGTGTTCTTGGAAGCAAATCACCTGTCCATCCCAACGATCACGTCAACAAAGGTCAATCTTCCAACGACACCTTTCCCACCGCTATGCACATTGCTGCTGCTGAAGAAATTGAACATCGCCTCCTGAAATCCGTTCGGGGTTTGAAACAGAAGTTGCGCTCAAAGCAAAAGCAATTCAATGATATTGTCAAAATTGGTCGCACGCATCTGATGGATGCCACTCCTTTGACGCTTGGTCAAGAATTCAGTGGATACGTCCACATGCTCGAAGCCGATCTTCGTCGTATTGAATTCGCCCAGAAGGATTTGTTCGAACTTGCTCTGGGAGGAACTGCGGTCGGAACAGGATTGAATTCGCACCCAGAATTTGCCGAAATGGTAGCGAAGAAAATAGCAGATCGAACGCAACTTCCGTTCGTAAGTGCCGAAAACAAGTTTGCTCAATTGGCTGCGCATGATGCGATTGTAGCTGCGAGTGGGGCCCTCAACACACTTGCTGCGAGTCTGATGAAAATTGCCAACGATATGCGATGGCTTGGGTCAGGCCCACGATGTGGTATCGGTGAACTGTCACTTCCTGCAAACGAACCGGGGAGTTCAATCATGCCTGGGAAAGTCAATCCGACTCAGTCCGAAGCGTTGACGATGGTTTGCTGCCAGGTGATGGGCAATCACACCGCTATTACAATCGGTGGAAGTCAAGGGAACTTTGAACTGAACGTGTTCAAACCGATGATGATCTACAATCTCCTGCACAGCATCCGATTGCTCAGCGATGCATGTGTTGCCTTTGGCGAGCGATGCATCGAGGGCTTGGAAGCAAACGAAGACAACATCCAGAAGCATCTTGATAATTCCTTGATGCTGGTCACTGCTCTCAACAATCACATCGGATACGATAAGGCTGCAAAGATTGCAAAGAATGCCCATGAAAACGGTCTCACATTGCGGGAAAGTGCGATTGGTCTTGGCCTATTGACGAACAAACAGTTCGATGATTGGGTCCGCCCAGAAGAAATGACGCGTCCAAAGTGAACGTCAAAGTTTCATTTGGGAAGCAAGAGATTTCCCTTGGCCGAGGATGCTTGTAACATGATTGAATGTGTCTCGGTCGATTTGCTTCTTTTCTTCAGGTCGCTTTGCAAGGGTTCGCAACGTCATTGCAAGTCGATGGTTGCCTGCGAAGGCATCCTTATGCCGTTCAAAATAAGCCCAATACATCGGTGAAACCGGACAGGTTTTCGCTGGGTGGAATTCACATGAAGAGCAAAAATCGCCCATTTTCTTGATGTAAGGAGAACCAGAAACGTACGGTTTCGTCATCATAGCATCGCCGAGGGCGAAGGTCCCCATGCCGAGAACGTTCGGCTCAACAACCCAATCGAAAGCATCGATGAAGGCGGCATGGAACCAATCGGTAAGTTGTCGTGGTTCAATATCCATCAATTGGGCAAGATTGCTCAAAACCATCAATCGAGGGATGTGATGAGTCCATGCCTCATCCATGACGCTTTCAACTGCCCAGTCAAGGCAATCCATTCCTGAAGGTTGACCCCAATAGGCCATCGGTAACGATCTGTTTTGCTTGAGATGGTTCGGATGGCTGGCTTGATCATGTTCCAATTCAATCGGCCAACCTGCGGCTCGATTTGGAGGAGTGGTGGTCTCAACCTCAAGCCGGTTGAAACCGTCCGTCACTTCGTGCACATGGTGAACATACTCTCTCCAAATCATTTGTCGGAGGTAGCCTTCTTTCGAATTAAGAGGTGCTTCAGCAGCAACGACAACATCGATGACCTCCTGAGGAAGCACTCGATGAATGTTGACGGAAGAGGCGAGGCGAGAATGGAAAAGGCCTCTGCTGTCCTTTGTCATCGCATCTTCATAGGGGCCGAACAGTTGGAGAATATCGGAGAGGAAGTCGAGTGCCCTTCGATGGTCAGCATAACTTGTTGGTAGATGATTCAATCGTGCATCGCCTGGGTGCTCAGCGAATTGATGATTGATGAATTCAATGACCTCATCGTCGATTTCATCCATTTCAAAGGAAGGGGCGACAGGAAGCGGATGCTCTCCCTTCCACGGTTGGCGGTTGTCCGCATCATGACTGAACTTTCCGCCAACTGGAGAGTCGCCCTCCATGAGCCATCCTTTCTCCTTACGAACTCGTCGATAAAACCGGTCCATTCGGAATGGAGGCTCGAACCCGACCGTTTCTGTAAACCACGCTTGAGGTGTCAGCCAGCCCGAATGTGGATGTTCAACAATTGAACCATTTTCGATGAGAGGAGCAAGTGTTGTTCTCAATTCTCGCTCGGCCGCACGTAACATGTTGATGGTTCCAAATTCCTTGGTTAAATCCCGCAACGGTTCATCGTATTGTCCGTCCGTTACAACATAAGCAACAGGGATGTCCTTGCTCTGTGTTTCTAAAGCAAAGTGTCGCATGTTGGAAAGAATATAACAGAGTTTTTGTTTGTGATACGGACGGCGTTTTGCTTGTTTCTCACTCTCGACGAGAACAATTCCTACAGAATCATGAACAGGCAGCAAATCAAGGTTGAGTTGATCGTACGGAAGGTACCACCACGATTGGGCATCCGCTGGACGAGGCTTCCTAATCTGAGAGAAAAAAATCTCAGAGCCCAACCCAGTAAATGACCAGCCCATGGCATTATCCGAATGCCTGATGATATAACCCCCTGTTTCAATCAACCAAATCGGTTAGATTCATGATTTGGGTCCGTGTGGTCGTACCATGGAGGTGATGCTCATCTTGTTCGGCATGGTTGCAACCCTTCTCGCCGCAGCACTCACCGTTCCTGCTGGATTTGGGCTTGCGACGATGTTAACCCCGATTATGCTCATATGGCTTGACCCGCATCTTGCTATTGCAGCAGTCGCTGTCGTTCATGCTGCACACAACGGTTGGAAACTTCTCCTCCTGAAAGGAGATGTCGACTTGTCAGCGGTCAAGCGCTACGGTTGGGCGATGGTTCTCGGCGCACTTATCGGAGCCTCACTCAGTACGACCATCAACCAAAAACCACTTCTCATCGTTGTTGGGTTCGCATTGATTCTCCTACCCCTTCTCTCTATTTCCGAACGATGGACACGGTATCGATTACCAGAAGCTGAGGACCGGTGGGGCGGTTTTGGATCCGGATTTATGGGCGGATTAACCGGGCACCAAGGCGCATTGCGAGCAATGTTTCTTCAAAGGCGATTGCCAGACAAGACTGCCTATGCTGCTACTGCAGCTCTCCTTGCGTTAACGGTGGATCTTTCACGGTTACCCGTCTATTTGGTCTCAGATGGAGAAGCGCTCTTCACCTTCCTGCCCTTGGTTGGAGGGTCGGTCCTGTCAGCCATCGTTGGGGTTCATCTTGGAAAACGTTGGCTTGTGCGATGGAAGAAATCCCACATCAGTACAATGATTACAATCGGCATCATCGTTTCTGGAATGTTCTACGTCGTGAAAGGTTTCAGGATGTAACGCTGTCACTCAAATCAAGAATCACTGGCGCATGATCAGAGATATCGATTCCACCTTGCCTGTCAATTCGGATGGATTCGATAAAGGGCATCAGTGCTTCATTCGCGAGCATATAGTCAATGCGCCAGCCACGATCCTTTGCCCGCGCTTGACCTCGATTCGACCACCACGAATACAACTTCACTCCCGGACCAACATGTTCACGAAACAAATCATGCCATCCATCTGCAAGCAACTCTGTGAACCAATCTCGCTCTTGTGGAAGAAATCCACTCGATTTTGCATTCCCTTTCGGGTTCCAAATGTCGTCTTCCGTGTGTGCTATGTTCAGGTCACCGACGACCAACACGGGTTGTTTGCTCTCCAAATACGGCTTGAGCCACGTTCGCCATTCTCGCATCCACTCTTCCTTGAACACCTGGCGTTCATCCTTATTGGAACCACTTGGGAGATAGGTGTTGATGCACGTCAACGCCCCATGCTTCGTCACCAACACACGGCCTTCTGAATCCGAGGGGTCGAGCCGCCCCCCTTTGCCTCGTTGGAGTTCATTCATTTCAGTGCTGGAAAGTGTTGCAACACCCGAATACCCCTTTTTTTCAGCAGGATGAAGAATGGCCCGGTGCGTTTCAGGCCAGTTCCAACCTTTTGGGAACTGCTCTTCGAGAACCCGCGTTTCTTGCAACATCCAAATGTCAGCATCAACGTCGGCAAACCAATCATCTATTCCTTTACGAATGGCGGCTCGCAATCCATTTACGTTCCATGTGACGATGCGCATGATGCTTGGACATCTCCGAGGTTCTTCATTGTTGAAGTGGCATCTTCCCGATGTATTCTGCTGCTTGGCGCGATGCTTCAACCGCCCCATCTGAAAGAATGTGTGCACTTTCGACCCACGCACCGGTTAACAATACACCAGCCTTTCGAGAATAATCACACGGGACTCTCATGCTCTGCGGAGCAACCTTGACGTTCTTCTGCTCCCGTTCATGGAGGATATGGCGCTTCCAGCCTGGTGCTCGCTCATCCATAAATTCACGCAGCGCTGTAAGGCGGTCTTCTGCACGTTCATTGCCAAATCGAATGGCAGAAAGGAGCGCTCCTGAAGGAGCAATTCCTGGATGGATTTGCTTTAAATCAAAAATGGCCATTGAGGATTCCATATCCAAAATCCCATGTCGTTCTCCAAGCGGTGTAGCATCCAGTGCAACGTCTATGGTCGAAGCTGTAACAAAGGAAACATCGGGTAAACTCGGTATGAGTTTCTTTGCTTGGCCGTAGCCGCATGCAAGAAGGATAACATCAGTCTCGATATGACGACCATCGGCGAGGTGGACCTTGTGCTTCTCGATCTTCACCACATTGGCCCCGGTTTCGATCGGTATTCCGACTTCATCCAGTGTAACTGCAAGTCGACCAACAAGCCCTGACCATCCCTCTTTGAGGACGAGGAGATTGCTGTTGAGAAGGGCTCGACTTCGGGCCTCATTGTTGAGCCCCCATGATGCGAAATAATCACTACTTTGGATTGCTGGATGTTCTGAATCGTGGGCTTTGACAGCTCTTCGGTACAACGCTGCTTCCATCATTGGCTTTCGAGGCTGCATCATACCAGAATCAAGAAGTTCAATTCGATGTGGTCGTAATGGGAGGACCGACGGTTTGACCTTGCTCACTTTCCGAACAAGTTGATGCAATGGTCCTTTCTTCAACAAGAAATGAGGACCATATCCTATCGGAAAACCATCTCTTGGCTCACTCGATGCCCGACCGCCAATGGTCGGGCGTTTCTCGAGAACGACGACGTGATGGCCTCGCACTGAAGCCTGCATCGCAGCAGCGAGCCCGGAAAGTCCTGCACCAACAACAAGAACTCTGGCCATATGAGTCCGAAGTCGTCCTCCTCATCAACCCCTACGCGACAACAGTTTGCTTGAAGTCCTCATAGGCCTAGCAAGACTCATGGGCGAACGCGCATTGTTACCGCACGACCGTGGCCATCTCCTGTGGACTGCAGAAGAGGGGGCAAGTCGTATGCTCACTTCCAGCATGGATCGTTGGACTACAGCCATCATCGGAGACGATGGTATTGATGGGCCCGTAATGGGATTTGGTGAGAAAACCACGGCTCGTGTCATTTCGAGAGGAGACGGTACAATCGCCGGCGCAACTGTCGTCGATTACATGCTACAAATCTGGGCCCCCAGCCTTTCGACGTCGTGGAAAGCCGGCGATGGTCGACGAATCAGTAAAGGCGATGTCATCGTCGAAATCAGTGGCGATTCCGAGTCAGTATTGCGCATGGAACGTCCAATTCTCAACATTTTGGGACAGCTTTCAGGGATTGCAACCAACGCAGCTCATTGGGCAACAATTGCCCCTCGGCAAGTTGCTGCAACCCGGAAAACCGTGTGGGGGATGCTGGATAAGTGGGCCGTTCATCTTGGAGGGGGACTCACTCACAGACTCAACAAAGACGATGCGAAAATGATCAAGGAGAATGACCTTGCTGTCACAGGCGAAGAAGGGTTGCAAGCGATTGTTCAACTCCTGTCAACAATCAATGTCGAGGACACCGGTGCATTTCTTGAACTGGAAGTGACGAACGAGAAAGATGCAATTGTTGCCGCATCGACATGGAAGCAGCGACAAGAGACTGAAGCAATTCCTCAGCTCGTGTTGATGCTGGACAACTTTGGTCCTGAACGAAGCAAAGCAATGGTCACAGAATTAACGGACATGGGCCTTCGTGACGCAGTTGTACTTGAGGCAAGTGGGAATATTGTTTTCGAAGATTTGGAAGCTTGGAGAGAGTGTGGCGTTGATGTTCTGTCGACGAGTGCAATCAATCGTGGAACAGCTCCACTCGATGTGAGTATGCTCATTGAACAATGAGGTGAGTTCATGGAAGAACATGCAGCCGATCCTTCGCATCCGCGTTATCGTTCCCTCTTGATGCGCCATCGCCTCGAGATTGCAGCGGAAAAGGGGATGCTTGCAGATTCTGCATTGATTGCTCATGGTCGTGGAGAAGCGTACGACTATCTTCTCGATGAAAAGACAAGCTCGAGTGCACACGTTGCTACACAGGTCGCACTCGGAGCATTGGTTAACGCACAGCACCCAGTGCTTTCCGTCAACGGAAATGTTGTGGCTCTTGCTGGCGATGAGATGTTGCTCCTCGCCGCAAAACTGGACTGCCCGCTCGAAGTGAATATTTTTTACAGAACGCCCGAACGCATGCAAGCCTTACTTTCGGATTTGCACGAACGAAAAACCCGGCTTGGCATCGATGCTGAAATCCTTGGAGCTGAGCCAGATGCCACAATTCCTGGCCTCAAAGGACCTCGGGCGAAATGTGAATCAAAGGGAATCTTGCAAGCTGATGTCATTCTCGTACCCCTCGAAGACGGGGATCGCTGTGAAGCCCTTGTTGCCATGGGCAAGACGGTTATTGTCATCGATTTGAATCCGCTCTCCCGTTCGGCGCGTCGCGGAAGCATCACCATCGTTGATGAGTTGACTCGATGCCTGGAAAACATGCTGAGTATGGATCGAACCCAACTACCTTCGCTTGAATCATACGATCATAATCAAACGTTGCAAGATGCGTTGAACACCATTGTCGATGGAATGAGAAACAAATTTTCAGATGGAAAAGAATGAATCATTCAAGATTTCGTTGGGAAGGCTTCAAAGGCCGTCAAGTCCGAGGGTTTTCCATGAGTGAGGACAGTCAAGAAACACGCGGATTGATTGATGTTAACTCGCTTCCAGAGCCTGTACGCCGTATGGCAGAGGTGATGACAGGACTTGATCCAGAGTGGACCATCAACGGGTGGTTAACGCAGCAGGCAGAGCAAACCTTGGCACTGCTTCGTCATGATCTCAAGCGCGAACGATTGCTCTTGGAACAACGCAAGTTCCGCCTCGACGATTTGGAACGTCGAATCAACCCTGATCAAGAAAAAGACGAGCATCAGATGTCAATTTTCGATTGCTTCGGGTTGGACGAGGACAATACATTCACTGGGCTTTCACAACGCGGTGAGAAACAACGAGTCGAGGAAGGTGAATCGCATGGAGCTGAGGCTTTCATCGAACTCCTGCCTGATGAACAGGGTGACGACCCTTTACTCGCTGTTGCTTGTCAATTGGTTGTCATGATCGTTGACGGTGAAATCGAGAAGGGAGAACCCGTTGCCACGCTTGAAGCCATCTTTGAGCGAATGCTTCAACATGGTGTAGAAGATGTGGAAATCGATGAGGCCATCGATTACCTCTTGACAACTGGCGGACTGATTGAAGTCGATGACGATTGTTTCATTTCAACAATTTAGTTTATTCAAATTGTTCGAGTTTGGTGTAAATTATTTCGCCGTGATGATGGATTTCCAATTGGACTTCGCACAGTCCATTGCAGATTTGGCCCCCATTCTCTTGGAAAATAATTTGATCACCAGTCGAAAGTGCTGGCAAGTATTCATTGCTATTGTCTACGTTATACAGTTGGCCTATGCATTGAGCTTCGGAGGTTTCACTCTCAACCCATCCCGACCCGGTTTCAATCATTTCAACAATGTCACATTCAAGCTGTCCACTTTCAGAGAACACATAGAGTTCAATGTCTTGATACTCCACTGAATATTGGACCTGTTCTGCTGTTACGATCGCAAGTGAATCATTTACTGCCTCGGTCATTTCCTCATTGTAATCCTCCAGCGCAAATATTACCCTTGGACCATCGTATTCGAACTGCTCAAACAAGCAATCAATGGATTTCGCTTCTGCGTACACCTCTCCACTTTTCTGCAAGAATTCTGTTGTCCAGGCATCTTCAATATCAAAACGTATCCGGCCGTTGATGATAATTTGAGAATACATGTACATCGATTGAGAATCGAGGGTGGATGGCTCGATGTCATTGAGAAAAATCTGGCATGTATTTTGCGAGTTGACTGCGATTCCTGTATCAAAAACATGCACGTCCATGCACGAGTTAGCTCCGAACGTGTCGTAGCAAATCCTGTACACACCTCCGCCTTCGTATTCTGAACTGTAACCAGAAACCTGCATCCTTGCTACACACAGATTGTTTTCCTCAGTAAACGTTTGAAATTCATCACTCCACTCTGCGCAACCATCATTGTTCAAAGGAAAGACGATCTTCATTTGATCCGTTTCGAAAATGAATCCCCTACCAGAATCGTACCAATACACTTCATCATAGAATATCGGTTCAGTTGTACGTTCGTAAACAACGTAGCCGATGATCGACCCAAGAATCAAGACAAACATGATGCCTGCCGAGAGTTTCAACGGAAACGGTTTCGGTTCTTCAGAACCTGGTTTATCCTCAATTGATGGAGAAAGTGAATGCTCCTCAGGTGAGGACTCAGTCGGTTCGTTGTCTTCTGGCCTGTAGAGACGGTAGCCGTTTTCATCAGAATACCAATGATTTCCTTCATGATCGAGATACCACTGTGTACCGCGTTCATCAGTCTGTAACCATTTACCTGCTGGAAGATCTTCCCACTTGTCCACCGATGTCGTCACGTTTGCCGCTATGGTTCATTGTATCTTTACTTTGATGAATCATCATATAACATACAATCAATGTAGATGCTACTCCTGACAAGGAGAAATCCGAAGAAGACAGTATTCCAAGCATCGGTGCTTTTGCCACAATGCTTGGAATTATCGCTGCTTCAGCATTCGTTCGAAGAGAACCCACTGACGAATAACCGGAGTCAGGCGTTGCGGTAACGTGTGTTCACAGAACGCACTGTACGCCAAAGAGCTTGGCAGAGGGTACACTTTTTTTCAAAGAACTGGTTACAACTTTTGATATTAGGTTATACAAATCATGGGTACAACATATATCTTTGTTAACCCCCCGAATAAAACATGGCGAGGAAGGTCTTGAGCGCAATCCTTGCTTTGCTTATTGTTTCTATTTCTCTAAGTGGATGTATTAGCCAGTTTGGTAGAGACTCCGACTCCAGTGATTCAGAAAATGGAGATTTAGGTAGTGAATTGACTTACACTGAGGACGGAATTTTTACATGTATTGAACATGAAAATCTAACACGGTGCTGGCAAACCCATGTTCCAGAATATATCGACGAAAGCTACCCGGTTCCATTAGTTGTTGATATGCACGGATACAGTTCTCACTCCACAGAACAAAGACACATGTCATCTTTCGATACATTAGCAGATGAGGAGAATTTTATCGTAGTTTATCCAGACGGGGATGGTGAAGTAGACAAATTATCGGGTGATACGAATCAAGCATGGAACGCTGGTTGGTGTTGTTCCCATTCTGTAAATGAAGAAATTGACGATGTCGGATTTATCGAGAAAATGATTCAAATTGTTATTCAAAAATACAACATCGACACCAACAGGATATACGCATCAGGATGGTCAAATGGCTGTGCGATGTCTCAAAGACTGGCGATGGAATCAAGCGATATTTTTGCTGCAGTTGGATGTATGTCGATGTATCTCTTGACTGAGCATACTCAGAATTATTCTCCTATCCCCGTGATGGAAGTTCACGGCTTTTTAGACCAAGTAGTTCTTTACGAATCAACAGCACTTAGTGTACCTTGGAACAAAGAAATGTGGAAAAATCCTGAGGCCTATGAGACCGGCGCTATCGAGAATATGTTCGAATGGAGCGAGCTAAACAATTGTACTGGAAGCATAGAAACCTTCGCTACAAATCCTCTCTATACAATTCAAGGATTCTCTAATTGTCAAGACGATGCGCAGTTACGATTGATGACAATATATGCAGCACAGCATAACCCGTACGCAAACAACCCTACTCAAGACGATCTCATTGTATTTCAGGGAACCCAAGGATTAGTACAATCTAGTGAAATCGTTTGGGATTTCATCAGCCAATTCTCTAAAGAAAACACGACCACTTCGAGTTGAAGATAAAAATTATCCATTGCAAAAGGTACCCTTGGTTACAAATTTGTTTTTCAAATTTTATTAATAATCATATTATTTATATTTATTAGGTTTATTTAAAATGTTATTAATTTAGGCAGGCGCATGGCAAGCCAAGAGGATGCTAGCAGTGCCGGAGATTTCGAACACTATGATGTCGTGATTGTGGGCGCTGGTGCAGCAGGTATTGGCGTAGCAATTGCCTTGCTGCACAGTGGTGTCGAGAATTACCTCATTGTTGATAGAGACACAATAGGTTCCTCATTCCGTTCATGGCCAGCAGAAACGCGTTTCATCACTCCTTCTTTTCCAAGTAATTCCATCGGTATGTTGGATCTCAATTCTATTGGGGTTGGGATTTCGCCTGCTTTTACAATGCGGATAGAACACCCTACAGGTCAAGATTTTGCCGATCACCTCCAATCTCTTTCTGACTACTTTGAACTCACAATAAGAGAGAAAACCGAAGTTCTCAGTATCGAGAAGCATGGTGAGTTTTTCCATCTAGAACTTGAAGAAGGCAAGATTTTGGCCGAAAATGTGATTTGGGCTGGAGGAGAATATCAATATCCATCACTAGGTGGATTTGAAGGTAGTGAGTTGTGCCTACACACCTCAAATATTGGGAGCTATCAAGAGTTAGATGGTGATGATTTCCTCATTATTGGGGGATATGAAAGTGGCATTGATGCCGCTTATCACTTAGCAAATAATGGAAATAATGCACGCGTCTTCGATATGAATTGCCCGTGGGGTGAGAAAACTTCAGACCCCAGTGTTGCGCTTTCAACATATTCGTTTGAGCGAATGCGTAACGAAAAGTTCGAAGATAACGTTAAGCTATATGCTGAAACGGCGGTGAAATCAGTTGCCTACAATGATGGAATGTACTGTCTAACTACTGAAGATGGTCAAGATTTCCATTCAAAAACAAAACCAATTCTCGCTAATGGTTTCAACGGTGGTCACAAATTTGTAGCAAATTTGTTTGAAGAGAGAGAGGATGGTTTCCCTTCATTGACTGACAATGATGAATCAACAATCGTTCCTGGAATGTTTCTATGTGGACCTTCAGTTAGACACGATGGACATATTTTCTGTTTTATCTTCAAGTATCGCCAACGATTTGGTATTGTCGCGCAGGCTATTGCCTCTTCTCTAGGTTTAGACACTGAGGAATTTATAGCAGCATACAGATCATGGGGCATGTATTTGGACGATTTATCATGCTGTGGACAGGAGTGTCTGTCATGTTAAACGAAAACTCTAGACCTAGCATAAATGGTGAAGTCTTGCCAGAAGCGAAGAGAAATATTACCCGCTCGAGGTTCTTGAGAATTGATTGGCTGGGACAGACCTTGGCTAGTTTTAGTTGGATAGTAAGCGTCTTTGTATACGGTTACGCCAGCGGCGATGGGTTGCAATTGTCAACTGGAGATTGGTTGCAATTAGTTGCAGCATCTTCATGGTTCATTGCAAACATGGCGGCACTTGCTAATGATTGATTTAATTGTAATTGGTCAACTCAATGGATAACCGATAAAACCCGTGTGCTCAGTTTTAGTGAATGAATGGGCTTTCTATGGGCCATATACATCCCCACCGATGTTATGGACCAAAAATGATTTCCAAAGCGGATTTCAACCATCCCTTTCGAATTGCGATTATTATCGCCAATATTAGAAACAATCCGTAACATAAATCTCACATAATTTGATTGAACAGAATTGATTGTAAGAACAATTCTATAATCGCTTTCGGATCGGTTCAATGAGTATTGGAATGTACCCAAAATAATCAATTTTAGTGTTTTACTCTTCTTCAGAGTTAACCCTCATTTTAGGATAAGGGTCTGATGAAAACAGGTTGGTGATTTGGAATAGAGTAGAAACAATAGGAAACGACATAAGAACACTTTTCTTTGGGTTTCTGTTGTTCCATTTTTCAACATCCTCTCGCCATTCTGAATATTTAGGATTAGCAACCATTCTCGTTGCGGCAAAAATCAGTCCAAATACAAACATTGCCAAAATAATGAATACCGCAAACACCCTTGAATCAAGATTGAATTAAACCTACTTGTCAAAGGGCCCCATTGCGATTTATTTTTTGATACAAAGTGGTTTTAGA
>MDSX01035493.1_pt1 | contig 22347 bp, 26 predicted proteins | sample 811141 | NCBI WGS metagenome assembly MDSX01 (sample SAMN05326642, study PRJNA326480) | marine metagenome | isolation source: seawater | place: Atlantic Ocean: South East | collected 2010
TGTGTAGTCAATCAGTGGGCAGATGCTATGAGGAATATTTTTGATTCTAAAAACATTGTTGTTCACACAGGAATGGGCAGACCGAAAAGTTGGGAGCAACTCAGAATAAATAGGACAACTAGTGGAAAAGATAATATGTCTAATATAATTGTAATTACAACATACGGAATCGTAACTGCTAGTAAAAAAAGTAAGGATAATCTCGTATACGAAAATGAATGGGGAAGAGTAATTCTCGACGAAGGACATTATATTAGAAATTGTAAAACTAATATTTTCAAAAAAGTAAATAAACTAAAAAGAACTTATTCATGGATTTTAACAGGGACTCCACTACAGAATAAGATGGCAGATATTAAAACACTTTTTAAATTTGTCAATTCTAAAAAAGTGGCTATGCCTCTAAATGATATGATTTCAAATAATTTGCTTCGACGAACTAAGAAACATCTTGAAAATACAACTTCAAAATTGGATGACTATACTATCACTAACTGTCAATGTAAATTTATATCCAAGGAAGAACAAGAGGTTTACTTGGCTCTTCATAGAAACATTATGGATGACCTTGGTGGAGAAGCAGCTCTGGCATATGGTGATGTATCTATGGAAATGCTTGAACAAATATTGAGGCTCCGGCAAGCATCTATCCATCCAGAACTGGCACTACACAGTTTTTCTAGAAAGTATGGATTTATTCCCACTGAGAAAGAAGATTATAAGCCATCAACTAAAATTACTAAATTTATTGAAAAAGTAAAGGATGTAGAAGGTTATTCAATTGCTTTCTGTCATTTCAGAGCAGAAATGAATATGCTCCAAACAGAACTAAGAAAAAATGGTATTGATAGCGAATTATATCATGGTTCTATGTCTTCTTCTGAAAGACAGACTATTTTAGGAAAGTTCCCAAAAGATAGGGTAAGCAAAAAGGTATTAATTATCCAAATTAAGGCGGGTGGTGTAGGTTTAAATCTTCAGCAGTTTACATCTATATTTATTATATCTCCTGATTGGAACCCTAGTAACGAGATCCAAGCTATTGCCCGAGCTCATAGGATAGGGCAAAGTAAAAAAGTAGAAGTGTTTAAATTTACAACCATTATTAATGATATATTTCTTGAAGAGTGTGAAAAAGATATGAATATTAAAACTATTGACCAGATGATTATTAGTAAGCAAAAGATTAAACGCACTCTAATGGCTGAGGTCTTAGAAGATGTGACCTTGGAACATAATGAAGTTTATCTGGTGTAATTAATAAAAAAAAATTTGATTACTTTAAAATTTTTTTTACATTAGCAGTTATTTACCAGTCCATCATGAGTTCCACACAAGAAAGCGAAATCGAAATTACTGTTACTTCCGAGCAATTGGGAGATGATTCCTATGTTAAACGTATGCTTGTAGAAACAAAACTAAAAGTTCTTAAAGAAATTTCTGATGCTTCGGGTTGCGATTTTAATACAAAGGTAGTAGACTTGTGTCCAGAAGTAACACAATATGAAGATTTGATTAGTAAATATAATATTACTATTACAAAACCAAGTAGTAAGCAAGCCAGTAAAGTAAAGGTTTCTCGTAAAAAGAAACTATCTGGTAAGAAGACAGTTGTTCCAGTTTCTGAAGAGCCTTCGTCTCCAGCTTCTAAGGAGTCATCTTCCGCAGTAGAAGATGTGCCTACTCCCACAGTTGTTCCAGTTACTGAAGAGCCTTCATCTCCAGCTTCTGAGGAGGCTTCTTCTCCTCCTGTGGTTGTTCCAGTTACTGAAGAGCCTTCATCTCCAGCTTCTGAGGAGGCTTCTTCTCCTCCTGCTGTTGTTCCAGTTACTGAAGAGCCTTCATCTCCAGCTTCTGAGGAGGCTTCTTCTCCTCCTGCTGTTGTTCCAGTTACTAAAAAGACTTCTATCAAGACTAAAAAGAAGAAGAAGATTTTGCCCAAAGCTAAGAAGTGAACTTAATAGAAAATAATATAATAAAATTTGATTATCCTTTTTTTTTATTGATTATTTTAACCGCTATGAACAATGAATCTCAATCTAAAGCTAAAGATTTCTATTATTAGAAAGATGGAAAATAAAAACGAACTTATGCACCAATTTCAAATTTTGATTCATAAAACTACCGTTGATAACTCTAAAGGAGCACCTTTCAAAATTAGACAATACGCTGACGCAATTAAAATATTAGGAACTTATCCAAAGGAATCGGTAGAAGATATGGATGATTTAGAAAATTGGTTTAAATCAAGTGGTAAGAAAAATCCAGCAAAAACAATTGAGAAAATTAAAGAGTTTAATAATACGGGGTTTATTCCTAATGTAGAAGAAGCTCTCAAAAACCCGGTTGTATTAGCTGTAATTAATCTAACAAAAGTCGCGAATATAGGTCCTGCTAAAGCAAAAGAACTACAGTCAAAATATGGAATTACTACAATTGATGGACTAAAATTGAAGTTTAAAGAAGATCCAACTATAATTCATGATAAACAAAAAATGGGATTAAGATATCACGATGATCTAATAACTCGTATTCCAAGAGAAGAAATGCTTAAGTATAATGAAGTTCTTTCAGACATTTGTAATGAAATAGCTCCTGACATGTTATTTTCAATTAATGGAAGTTTTAGAAGAAAACATCTAAGTTCAGGTGATTTAGATGTATTAATATCCGGACCCGAAGGTAAAAATAAATTATATAGAGACCTTTTCATCAGTAAACTAAAGGAGAGGGATATTGTAAAGGATGTATTAGCTTCAGGAAAAAAGAAATTTATGGGTATATCAAAATTAGAAGGATTTACTCACTTCAGACATATTGATATTATTGACACGGAAATAGACCAATATCCATTTGCCCAACTATATTTCACTGGTTCCGGTGGTTTTAATTCACATATGCGAATGCTCGCTTTAAAAAAGGGGTATTCTATGAATGAGTATTGTATTAGCGATAAGAAGACAAAGAAGCCTGTTTCAGAAAAAGAGATTAATGATAAACTTGGTAAAAATAAATTTGAATCAGAAGAAGATATTTTCAAGTTTATTGATTTAGATTACGTTCTTCCTGAGGATAGGAATACAACTACACTTTCAAAAATTCTGTGAAAATTTGATTTTAAAAATTTTTTTATTACTGAAATAATCTTCTATACTATGCAATTCCCAACACTTGAAATGGATGAACACGAACAACGCCGGCTTCTGCAGAAAATTGAAAGGGAGCTTGATGATTTGGTTCAAAGTTCTAAAAACGATGGACTAAATACAATTACTGTAACTAAAGATACCAAATATATTAAAAGCGAGTATTTTCTAAATAAAGGTAAGCCTTACATTAAAGCTATTACAGAAGGAATTGAAGTAATTTTACCAGTTCATGTGTATAATTCCAATTTTTCGAAAATTTCAGAAGACATCTTAAATAATAGGCTTGAGGAAATCAATGTAACTCATACCTATAATACTAGAAAAATGAAAGAATATTCAAATGACCCGATCTCTATAACATTTACTAAACCTGTAACAGACTGGTTTGAATCTGAAGATTTCCATAATTCAATGAATACTATTATAAGTTATCTTGGAACAATTCTTGGACATTTGTATCCTTATTGTGATACAAATATATCCGACGATAAGATTGCTAATATTGTAGTTAACTCCAACTTTATGATTGAAAATAGCCAGTTGATGATTTATGGCGAAGCGTCCAGTCTATTGGCTGCTGTTAAAAAAAATTGTATCAATGACCTGGTAGACAATATTCTTAATATGATTAATCAGGTCGAAGAAGATATGTCTGAACCACCGCCTCCTGTAAGGCTTAGTCTTGATAAGTTTAAGGAAATTTTACCTATTATAAATGCTAAAAAAGAGCACACAATTCATACATGTGCCATTTGTATGGAAGATATCAAAGTAAGGTCTAGAATTTGTATGACTAAATGTGGACATTGTTTTCACTCCAAATGTCTTAAGAAATGGCTTGTAAACAAATGTCAAACTCCACAATGCCCTTGCTGTAGAAAATCATTGTTGGACGAAAGTCCAGATGAATAATCCTAATAAAATAATACAAACTTAAAATTTGTATTAATTAATTATTTTTTTTGTTGTATCTAAATAAATGTATCCGCACAATATTTCAATGCCACCTAAGATTGGCGAGTATGGTTATTTTAGTAATAAAATTCATAAATTTAATGATGATTTTTTCAAATGTGTTAGACCCCGATGGATAGTTAAAATTCGACATCAACAGAGAGATTTTTTTATTCATTTTTCATCTAAAGATATATTAGATGATCACCATGAATGCGTTTGTATAGGAGTATGTAGCGATATAGTATCTAAATTAAATCTTATAGAGTTAAAAAGGAATTTGTAATATAAAATATAAAATTATCTAATATTTAATATATTAGAATGGAATTATCTAATAAATTAATTATTATAGATGACACGACAAATGATGAATTATCTAATAGTCAAAAATTAAGAGATCTTATAAGCAGTAGAAATAAGGACGATATAAATACTGTATATAATAATGATATTGTAGAAATATATCTCAAATTTAATGGAGAAGATATAGGGCTTCGTTTAAAAGATGTTTCAGACACAGACCCTCCGATTTTTACTATGGATTCACTTGTTAATTTAAAAATAGAATGTGAAGAAGAGGATAAATTTTTATTAACAGAGGAAATAATACTATGTATTCGATATGAGGAGACAACAAAATTTTTTTCATTAGGAAATGTAATAGAAAAAACTCGTAAAGACAATGAATTAGATTATCCCCGATATATAACACCGATATCAGTATATGAGGAATTAGATATTACGCTAGATATATATTATGATATCATAAAAAATGGATTAACACATCCTATTATAAAATTATATTTTACAGATAAATTTTGGGAAGAATTTAAAGAATATCAGCAATATCTCTTATAGAGTTATAGTTAAGTTTATCTATTCTTCGTTGATGCCTACCTTCTTCAAATTCTGTTTTTAAAAACTTACTAATAATTTTAAATGATGTATCATTATCTAAAATTCTTGCTCCTAATGCTAGAACATTAGCATTATTATGTTTACGAGTCATCTCAGCCATTAACTCGTTTGTGCACAATCCACATCGAATATGGTCATATCTATTAGCTTTAATTGACATTCCTATACCTGTTCCACATACTAGAATACCTATTGTATTGGAACTAATTTCTTTACAAACTAATTCTGCTATATCGGGATAATCACATGATTTAGAAGTATAACATCCTTTATCTAAAATAAAATGTCCTTCTTCTAAAAGATATGATTTAATTTGTTCTTTTAATAAAATACCAGCATGGTCAGAGCCTAGAACGATAGTCTTCATTAAATAATAAATATAAGATACTTTTAATATTATATTAAAATTCATAAATTATCCATTTATATTCATAAGGCTCACTTGATTCAAGTGTAAATTCACCATAAAATTTAATATAGTAATCAATTTTAAGCTGTTCTAAATATTTTTTTATATGATCATTCTTATTTCCCTTAAGACCACAAATAAATTTTTTTTGTTTTTCCAGATGCTCATTTAACCATAATTCAACATAAGAATATGCTTCTTCCAATGTGCTGAATTTATTAATGTAATCTACACCTGGCTGTGCGAAAGGATCTATTCCAATAAGTATAATTGTAGACATATTACTAATTAATAATATTACAATAAAATCTATCAAATTTATTATAATAACAAATAATAATATATATATTTATCATAAATGTCTAACCTAAAACATAAAAAAAGAATTGTAGTCAAAAAATCTAATATAAAAAATGCGGGATTAGGTGTATTTGCTAATATGTTCTTAGAAAAAGGTTCATTTCTTGGTTATTATAAAGGTAAAGTTTATAGCGCTGATAAATTAACTGACGAAGATTTAGATTTTTTAGATGAAAGCGCATATGTTATGGCAATATATGAAGGTAGGGGAAATGATGAACAAATTACAAAGTATGTGGATTCGTCTGATACAAATAAACATATTTCTAATTGGACCAGATATATTAATGGAAAAAAATATAAAAAAGATAAACCAAATGTTCAATTCACCCAAAAAATTTCAAGAATGCATATTGAGACATTAAGAGATATTGAGAAGGGAGAAGAATTAATAGCAGATTACGGACCTGGATATATATGGTAATATATTAATAAATTTGATATATTTTTATTAAAATATTTAATAACAGAATTAATAATGTCAGATGACAATAATTTTATACCAGGATATGACGTATGTGTTTATCAGAAATATAATTGCCGAGAACACGGTCCTTGGGATATTTTAGGAGAGGAATTAGGTAATAATATTTTAATAGCTTCTATTAAATCTAATAATAATACTGATAGTATCAATCCAATTAGATTAAAATCGTTCTTTTGTAGTCTAAATCTTATTCATGATTCTTATATTAATAGTGTCGATAATTTAGGTAAACAAAACAAACAATCATGTAGAGACGCGGTATCGTTAAAAGCAGTTGATGATTGGAATAAACTGAAATATAGTTCAGGATCATGGAAACCGAAAATGAAACTGGGTTTTATGTATAAATATAAATTTGCTAACATGATTATTGGCATTGATAAGACTTATCTAATTGTTAATCTCCAGAATAAATTTAGAGAGATAAATAGGTTGAAGAAAATTAAAGCAAATATTATTCATAGATATTGGCGAAAATGCTCATGGAACCCTAGTTATAAATTAGGTTATAAATTAGTTGAAAAAAGAGCGCTTAAAGATCAGATAAATTATTGATAAATATAATATATGAATTCACTGGCGAGTGAAGATTATAACCAAGAATACTTGTATGACCAACAAGATCTTCATACAGATAAAGATGAAATATCGATTACATTACCCAAAGGAAAATTAGGTATAACTTTGTCAAGAATAGGTGATCAAACAGTAATTATTAGAATTCATAATGATTCTAAATTAAAAGGTATACTTGAAAAAAATGACCATTTATATGAAGTTAATGGAATTGAACTTAAACATTTTAATATAAATGAAATTACTAAAATATTTAAAGCTGGAAATAATAATGAACGTATACTGAAAATAATGAGACCTAAAATTTTTTTTTAAATTTACCTAAATTAATAAAACCAATATATTATTCAAAACTTAAAACTAAGAGAAATAGTATATACATGTCTTTAGAAAAAAAGAATTGTGATGTTTTCGACTACTTACTTAGTAGAAACATTAATGATTATGAAAAAAATTACATTAATGCTTTGGAGAAAATGGAAATAATTATAAATGATATCGTAGATAAAAAATACAAAGTTTCACTATTAGAAAAGGATACTTTTTTAAATATTGATAATCAGTGGATTAATAGTAAGTATAATACTTTACTTAAATTACAACTAAATACAGATTTAATTACAGAAGATATTATTAATTTAATGAATAAATATCAAAAATAAAATCTCATATAGTACATATAAGTGTGATGATGTTAAACCGTAATGGTCTAAACTATACCCCCAATTCAAGTATGCCAATACCTATTCCCGTATCAAAAAAGTTAGAAGATGATACCCTTGTAAAATATGACGAATATAATAACTCTATACCAAAATATGGTTCTGCTGAAACCTCCGTTCCATCAATTCTTACTCAAAAAAATAATTCACTTTACAATCAATGTTCTGAATCCTCTGATTTTCCAAACCAACCTTTTGGAAAATCACCCCCTGATAAGAAATATATGACAACTGTATATCTAAATATGGTTGCTAATAATAATTTAAGAAGAAGTTTTGTAGAAAATTAATTAATCATCATTTTCAATGTTATGAATATTAAAAAATCTTTTTGTTAATTTTTTGCCTGTATCTTGGTCATAACCAAGACTTACAACATAAGGAGTAAGCTTATAACCATTACATTTTAAAACTTGGCGAACCATATTAATACCTGGGAATTTTTGGTGTGTTTCATTATTCTTGTGCAGTGAAGTTAATTTACCACTTTTATAACCAGAACTTCTTATTAGAGGTTTTAGTACCATTAACTCTTGCACAACTTGTGAATCAAGTAGAACATCTCGTGGAAATTGTCTTCCTTGAACTTCTTCAATAGTATCACAATTAATTCCTATAATATTTAGCATCTTCTTAAGAATATCCTCCTTTTTTATATCCAAATTAATAACTTTAGTATCAGCTTGACTGTTATTTACGATATTATCACTAACACTTTCGATATTCATAATAATTATATATAGAACAATTGTTTTATATATTTTTAATAAATTTGAATTTAATTAATAAAAACATATTTGATTAATTCTTTTAGATGCCTAAGAAAAAACTGTATTTTATGAATGATATAGAACAATTTTTAGATAATGTTAGAAAAAATTTAGCAGATACAAATACTATTTTAAGAAAAGATATAGTTATTCGTTTTTTAGAAGGTGAAAAAAGATGTATGGCAAGAATTTGGAGAGATGAAAAAGATTTAGACCCTGATATAAATCATAGATGTAAATCAAAATGCCGTGGTTCAGAAACTGATTTATGTGAAAAACATGAACGAATGGAGAAAAAAAAAAAGTTGGTGTTTACGAGTGATAGAAAGACCTCCTCCTGATTTAATAAATACATACGCTAAAAGAATTCAAAAAGTAGGCATTGAAAAAGATAAAGATCTAGAATTTTATGAAAACATTATTAGGGATAGTTTAAAATTAGATGGTCATGATGAATTTAAACCTAATAAAAAGTTTATTAGAGAATTAAGGATAGAAAAAAGTAAAAAAGTAAAAACCTTTAAGATTAAAATAAAGATTAAAAAAAATAGTGTAGAACTTAAAGATAAAAAAATAAATAAGTATAATTCAAATAATATGGAATTAGAACGAGATAATAAAATAGTCAATAATTTTGAATATGATTCTTTTAAAGAAGAGTGTGACATGTTTTATGATATTGATTACTCGGATGTTATAGATGAATTAACAAAATTAGCAATTGAAACAAAATTATCAATTGAAACATCAGTTTTAAATAGTAATGAATTAAATAATGATAAAATTAAGACTATTTTAAAAGACCTTGGAGTAAGTGGATTCACAGAAAGCTTTTTAAAAAAGACAATATGCGTATTTTATGATATTCGTAGTAGTAATAATTGTCCTGTAGTATCTGATTCTAAAAAAATAATTGAAAAATCTATCGAACAATCAAACATAGATATCTACGATATGGAGTCTATTAGGTTGATAGATGATTATCATAATGCGTATGATCTCTATTATATTAATACTGACTCTGGAACCAGTCAAATTTATAACCAGAATTCAAAATCGATAGGAAATATTAGAAAATGGATTGACGACGAAGGAGAGGTTCCTGAAGATTTTAAAACAGCTGATAATGTAGTTCTTGATCCATTAAATAAATTACCTGTCTTTGAAATAGAAATAAGTGTTAAAGGTTCTGGGTTTGAATCTATTAAACCAGGAATTTATAGAGAATTTGAATATGATGAAGACTCTGAAGTTTTTAGAACTACTGGAGTTATTATCAGGAGTTAATATATTGATATACACAATTTTGTCCTTTTATTTTATTTTTATTCCATTCTTTTGAGGCTAAATCGAAATCATATGATTTTTCGAATTCACTTGTAACACTTCTGGTGTAATATTTTATTTTTTGAGGATTAGTGGTTCTTTTAGGCATTATGTAATATAGTTAAATACTTTTTATGTATATACTATATAATATGGATTCAATAATTGAAACCTTTAATAGACAAATGTTTGAAACATATACAGAAATGTTTCCTGACATAGAACCTTCAATAATTAATGATTTAATAAATAACCATAATGACCAAGATTGTATAGAGGAATATTTAATTGAACTGAATAATTCTATAAATAAAACAGACAAAGAGCGAAAAGTTGAGCTAGAATCAAATTTAGGACTTGAAATAGTAAGCGAATTAAAGTTTTCTTCTGTGGGCACATCACATGATACAAATTTGGTAGAAACTAAAACTCCTAAAACATCATCTAGATGGAATAAAATAAAAAAAATAGTAACTAGAAGGTCTAATTCTTATTCTAATAATGAAATAAAATTTCAAAAATTTGATTAACCGAAATTCTATATCATAATAAATATATGATATTGAGATTCTATGAATTGGGAATTGAGACATGTCGGTGGTAGTTTAGAAACAAGACTGAAAAATGCGGAAAGACATGGTATTACAGTTGGAGATGAAATTAATAATATTAGAAGTCTTGATAGGTCTGCAAAAATGCTTTTTAATAGTCTAAAACATTTTATAAATAAAGTTTCTTCTTTGTCAGAGGTTAAAGATTCTAAAATAACAAAAAAGATAACACTAAAGGTAAAGGTTTTAAATTCTGTTACATTTAACACTAATAAGTGTATTGCTTGGATCAAAAAGGCAAACACAAATTGCTTTGGACAATGTGGAAAAAAGTGTAAAGAAGATAAGTTTTGTGGATTTCATTGTCTTAGTAAGCAACATTTAAAACCGGTATCAACAATTTATGATCACATTGATCTACATATATTATATCAAAATAAAAGTGTATTAAAAATAATTTCTAAAGAATCTAACAGCTATTCATCAAAAGACCTTTCTAATACATACAAACTAAATTGGAGGAAAATAGATGTATTTATTAATCCAACTACCCTCGAAATGTATCATAAATTTACAGATAGAATAAAATTGATAGGTTTGACAAGCTATAATGAAGATGAGTTATATGCAAAATACTTAGAATTGTTAGACAATTAATTTTCAAAAATTTGATTACTTTGATTTTTTTTACAATAGATTAAAATTTGATCTCCTATGGAAACAATCCAAATGCTTCTTGGGCTTTACTTGTCCAATATTAAAGGCTTCCCGTTAAAAAGATTTATAATCAACATGAACGTAGACGGTGTAAATAAGAAAATCTCTATACTTGAACATAATCTTGACGCTTCTCTTAAAAGCTGGAGTAATGAAAAAATATGTCAAACTTTACAGTTTTTAGACGATTATTATTGCAATGGGGAATCTCTTGTGAGTGATGCGACATATGATAAAATTATAGACTACTATAAAGATGTTAGAGGTCAAGAATATAAGAAGATAGGAGCACCTATCAAAGGAGAAAAGGTTAAACTCCCTATTCATATGGGTTCGATGGATAAAGTAAAACCTGACAGTTCTGACCTTAAAAACTTCTTTACTAAGTTTACAAACAACAAATGTATTATGGACAAATTAGATGGCACTTCTCTTCTTCTGGACCTTAGAATTCAAGGAAGGCCTAAGGCTTACACGAGGGGAAACGGCACTTATGGACAAGATATATCTCATAAAATAAATCATATTATGGGAACAAACTGTCTAAGCTCTTGGAAACATGGAGGATTTGTTCGCGGCGAGCTTATTGTCCCTAAGTCACACTGGGCAACAATTTCCAGTAAAGGGAAAAATGCGCGCAACTATGTATCTGGAATTGTAAATCAAAAGCGTGTTATTCCAGAAGAACTTAAAAACATTACATTTGTAGCGTATGAATGGTGTGTCTGTCTTAAAACTGGTTCTAAAGAAAACTTGTCTATTTCCGCACAACTTGATAATCTCAAAGATGGTGGATTTAATACAGTTAAATATCAAACTTTTAAAGAAGTTAGTGAGGAGGATTTGCCATTAATTCTTACTAACTACAGAGAAACTTCCATTTATGAAATTGATGGAATCATCGTTCAAGATGACATTTATCATTCTAGGAATACAACTAAAAATCCTAAATATGCAAAAGCTTTTAAGATGGATAACATGTGTGAATCTAAAGTAACAACTATAAAAGAAATTAATTGGGAAGCATCGCAAGACGGAAGTCTTCGTCCAACTGCTATCTTTGATTCGGTGGATCTTTCAGGAGTAACTATCTCAAGAGCCAGTGCTTATAACGCAGGATATGTCCGTGATAACAATCTTGGAAAAGGTGCTAAGGTAAAAATCATTCGTAGTGGCGAAGTAATTCCTAAAATTATCGAGGTGCTTTCTTGTAATACACCAGATTATCCTGAAACAGAATATGTGTGGGATACGAACCAGACGCATATTTATTTGAAAGATAAAGACAATAACAAGACTGTTAGGATTAAACAGATTCTCTACTTCTGTAAAACTATTGATATCGCATTTTTCAAAGAAGGTCTTATTTCAAAGGCATTTGATGCTGGGTGCGATTCTATTATTAAAATCCTTATGCTTGACGAACAGTCTCTTCAAGACTATGCTATCGAAGGTGTAAAAAGTAAAACCTCTACAAAGATTATTAAATCTATAAAATCAAAGCTGGCTGAATCTACATTGGGAGATTTCGCAGCGGCTACCCCTTATTTCAATAGTATGGCAAAAAAAAGGATGAATATTGTTAATGATCAAATTTCAGATTGGCTTACTATTTCTAAAGAAGAACTTTATGATAAGATTTCATCACTTAGTGGATTTTCAGGAAAGACAGCAACTGTTATAGTAAACGGTAGAGACGCATTCAATACATTTTATAATACATGTCAATCTAATGGAGTTATTATATCAAGTAGTGTAAATAACAGTGCTGGTATAGTTACTCCAACTGGAGATAAGTTTAAAGATAAGGTGTTTTTGTTCACCGGATTTCGTGATAAGTCACTGAAAGAATTTATAATTAGCAATGGTGGGCAGGTAAGAGATACTCTTACTAAGAAAATAACTCATTTAATTACTCCAACCAAAGAGTTTACCAATGGTAAAGTCGATAAAGCCAATGAAGCAGGAATCAATGTAATTAATAGAGAACATGATATTTTAAATAATTGAGATGTAAATTTGAATTTAAAATAAACCTTTTTTATTATTTTAAATTCTAATGTTTTCCTTCCACTGTAACAAGACTACGGGCGCTAATATCTCTGTAATGGGATTTAATATGAATATTAGTACCCATAAGAATCTTTCTAATGATAGAAATGAACATGCTATTACTTTGACACCAAATATAACCTTTAGCTCTGACATTTTGAAGGTTCATAGTCTTCACATCGTTTTTAATGTAGATATTAGCGGTTCCATGTTGACACGAGTGCCAAACGGTAAAACATATTCTAAATCAAGAATTCAACTCACCAAGGAGTGCCTAAAAGAAGCTGTAATGTTTCTCTATACTATGGTTACGGAAGGTAAAGAAGTATACATTTCTATTGTAACATTTAATAATAGTGCTAATAATCTTGTTTCTAAAAAACCAATTATTAATAATGACGATTGTATTACTTTGATGAAAATTATAGACGAAATCCATGCACGTGGAACAACCAATATTGGTTCAGCTATTTTAAATACTATTGATATTTGTAATGAACTTGAAGTAGATAAAACCTATAAGATCCTGATTTCTGATGGATATATTACAACTGGTGTAGTGGGAGTATCACAAATTAAGCAAGATTATAAGGGATTTTACAATTCTTCTATAGGAATTGGAAATGAACTTCAATATGACAAAGACCTTCTCCAAGCATTGTCAGAGGAATGTGAAGAAAGAGCTTGTTATGATTCTAACGAAATGAAAGAGCAAATTATTGATAGTGTTTATAGTAATGTTAGCAAAATTGCTGATAGTGTAGCTGTATCCGAGGATTCCTCTATTGTTAGTAAAATTAATACGTGTGAAGAAGTTAACACTATTCATAATGACATGAAATTTACAACTAAACTATTTTGGATTACTGATAAGGATAGCTCTTCCGTAAAAATTAAAAATGTTCCGGTATCTTATTTGAAGAGTGGTGGATATGATATTAGTGAAAGCCCGGTTAGTAGTAGTTTAAACAATATTAACATTGGCGAGATTACAATCAATCTTATTCCATGTAAAGATTCAGATTTTGCTGATATTGAATTTTATCTCGAACTTTCTGTAAAAGAAACATACAAGTCAAATAAAATGGAAAAATCTTTTAGAAAAATTCAAAATTTTATTGATATCACTAATCAAATTATGAATTTAGATATTGATAATCCTGAGACTATTAGCCAGAACTATAAAAATAACAAAAATATATATGATAAAATTATTAGTCTCATCAAATATATTAGGGAATGTGATGCCAATGATATTAATAATTACATGATTGGTGTTCTTGATAAATTTAAAACCAGTATTAAGCCTTACACTGATGAGCATTGTGCCGATTACATTCTGAATCCAGCTATTGCTACACCTCTAAGAATGGCAAGGACTCAAACTTCATCTGGAAGTTATGCTTTTGTGGGAAGGCAAGTATCAATGGGATATAGTATGGGTATAGCCGATTTTCAATCAGACACCGATGACGACGTTGTAAATTCTGTAAATTCACCTGAATTGTCTCCTCTTATACCACCGGCACCTACACTTAATATCCCTGCGTTTTCACTCTATGGTAATCATCAAAATATGGGTTATTTTGGAACACTTACTCCACCTGCTACTCCTTCACCACAATTTCAACATAGCTAATTATATGTATTTTAATGTATCTAAAAATATTTCACCTAATAAAACAGAATTATTAACATTTTTTATTATTTTTCTTATTCCAAATATATTAGATTCAATAAGCTTTTTAGAATTCTTTTTTTTTATAATTTTAATATTGGATAAATTACTAATAAATCTATCAATATCAGATGAATCTTTAAAATTATCAACCACAGAAAGAGATATAGCATCTGGATTATAAAGTATTTCAATATTCCAATTATTATTAAAAAGTGTTTCTGCTATTAAAAATTTTTTTTCAGGATCAATTTTTATAGATACCTTACCAAGAAAAGGTTCTCCTATTATACTATAGCTATTAAGAGAACTTAGCTCTTTTACCAAATACTTTTTAAGTTCAATTATTATATTAGATTTACTTATAAAACGGTTAAGACCATTATATTGAAGATAATACCAATAATATGCTACAGTACTTCCATCTAAAGGAGAACTAAAATTATTGTATGGACAAATGCCATATAATTTACTTTTAATAACAACCTGCTGATTCCTAGAAAGATTATTTTTATAAAGTGCACATTGAAGTTTTTTGGTGACATTGTTATCGATTGATAAATTAGTTGATATAGAAGTTACTCCTTGTACAGAAAAATCAAATCCGGATACGATTGAACCATTTAGTTTTAAAAAAGGTAATATAAAGTTATCTGCCAAGCAATCAATATGTAAACCAATATTATTTGCATAAGTAATTTCTGCTAATTGCGCTATATTATCTATTATACCATGAGAATAAGTTGGAGCTGAAGCTATAACAAAAATGGTTTTATAACTAATTAATGATTTAACCTTTTTAGATAGCATTTTGCCCGAATAATTATCGATATCTATAAATCTAATTTTGATATTTAGAAGTCTTGCTATATATATAAAAGATGGATGAACTGTCGTTGAAGCAATAATTTCATATTGAAATTCATTAGACCGATTATATGGTAAATATGATAAACATATACTTAAATTAGTATCAGTAATATTGCTTGTCAAATTACCTAAAATATTATCTCCACCATTATATAATCCTTTTAGAATATTGATAATGTCATTCTCCATCATTATAATGTCATTCCATCGACATGGGCATTTATTACTTGTAAATAAAAAATCACTTTCAATATTATTAAAATTTTCATCGATTTCATTAGGTCCCTGAATATTTATTATATCTGAACTTTGTCTTGTTAAAATGTATTCTTGGTGTTTTAATTTTATACTATCAACAGACATCCCCCCTATATTTAACTCGAATACTCTTTCATTACAGGGTTGGATAAAGTCTTTTTTAATTTTATTTTCTAAAAGTCTCTTTTTTTTTCCTCGGTAGTAGTTTAAAATGAAATTCTCAGATAACAATTTTAAACTCAATGAACCAAAATTCATTACTGTTTTAACCCCTAAATGAAAGAAAAAAATTAAGCCTGTAGTAAAAACAATATCACTTATGTATTCAGAATTAATTGTTGTATTTACTTTAGGAGGCTCTAAATTATCATTTGTTTTAATAGTTCTATAAATTTCTTTAGGACTCCTGTAAAATGGTATATCCATTTATGTATAGATGTATAACTTTTTTTATTACTAAACGAAATAAAAAAGTTTTAAGATATTTTTAAGTTAATGTTTAACTAATCTGAAGTCTGCCTGGCAAGAATCTTAGCCATCATCTCCTTAAGAACCTGGATCTCTGACTTCTCTGAATCTGTTGTGGTGTCGCTGGATGACTTTGAACGAAGAGCATCTCGCTCGGCCGTTACTGCGGCGAGACGCTTCTCAAGATCATCCATTCGACTGTCAATTCGTGCCCTGGCTGGGTCTACTGTTAGGTTAACCACAGGCTTAAACTTCTCAACGGGAGGAACAGGACAGTTTGCGTGTGTCTTCTTGTAATAAGTGTCCATGTCGGTCCTACTGGTTGTCTTATGTGTCTCATCAGCATAATTCCAGCTACTAGATGTTGGATAAGTTGCGGATGATGAACCGGTTACTGCTACTGAAGTTGCCTCCCAATTCTGGCTGGTCGTTCCATAGTAGTCATACACACCACTGGTTGAATAGACGTCAGCATTTGCCGCAGCTGAGCCAATAGCAGTTCCACGATGAAGCTTTGGAGGATGAAGACTGGTCGGCAGTCCCATACGAGGGACAGGGCGAGAAGATGCTACACCAGGCCAGTTTCCAGAAACAGCATTACTGAAACGCCAATCATTAGGAATCTTCATAGTAGGAAGGAGACTCTTCTCTGCTACTGTAAGAGGGCGAATGTCGGTATTACGCCAAGGCTTCAGAAGGTTTGTAAGCTCACGAATACGGTCATAGTCCTCGTGATCAAGCATTGCTCGAAGCGTGCTCCAGGTTGTGCTCGAATCGGAGCCAGACTTAGGAGGATCAAGAATACCCTCATTAAGGAAAAGCTTAAGCATGTTCGTGGAGAATCCAGCTACCTCGACGAAGCTATTCTCGTCAGCAGCACAAGGGTGCCCACTTGTTCCACCCCGCACATTCCAAAGAATAGTTGTAAAGGAATTACCACATGGCTCAGAAGCCAGGCGTGCCTTGACCTGGCGCATAAGTGTGGTAGGGGCATTTTGTGTAGTCCGAGTATCACAGCGGAAATTATGAAGAGGGCCATAGTTAAGTGGAACGCTAATGGACTTATTACCATAGTTTTGGTAGATGCCATTCGCATTTGTTGCCTGGTCCCACTGCATGTCACTAATACAGAGAAGATTAGGCATCTTAACACCTGCCTCGTTGGCACGAGTTGCTACCAGATTGAGCGCACTAATGAAATCAGTGCTCATGCCCCAAGGCATCTTACTCACTACAGAAAGCTTCTCGCTCCATGAAAGCTGTCGGCCTGCCTCCTCGGCACACCAACTCTTACCAAGAAGAGTCTCATACTTAGAAGCCTGCCAGTCAGTGAAGGTATCAGGATACTGTAGACGAATCCACTCGGGCTGACTGGAGAATGTCATTACAATATTTGCCCAAGCGGGAGAGGCAATCTTAGGATGACTAGCCAGAACAGCCATCGCATATGACACAGCCATTGGGTCACCTGACATTGAGCCAGATACATCAGCCATTACTGCTGTATTTCCAAGGTTATTTCCTGGATTCTTAGCCACCTCCTCTACAATACTGTTAAGATGGTCATCCATCGTTGACTCAAATAGAATTATCTCGTCAAAAGAAGCTGAACTATGGTCACGAATAGTATTAAGATCAACAAGCTTGTTGGCGATCTCGTGCACAAACATAACACGTCCCTTGGCCGTCTTCTTGCCGGAAGAAAGACTTACCAGATACTTCTGATAGTTCTCCGAACACATTACACGATCGCGGTCGGTACTACGAGTCTCGCCCTTAGCAGTCTTGTTATTCCAAGCCTTGGTCCGCTTCGCCATGGCACGACCTGGCATATTGTCGAAATTAATCGCAGACCACTCCTTTCGCGTAGACGCCATCTTACGCTCGACTACGTCCAGATGGGCGCCCAGCTTTGAAATGTCAGTGCGATAATGCCTAAGAGCAGTCTTAAAGTCACTCTCCCAGAGAGAAGGATACATAAGACGAGCGATGTGCTTTCCCATTCGTGTGCGCTTATCAAGAGAGCGTCCCTCCTTGGGAACCCACTTAGCAGCAAGAGTGATCTTCTCTACAGAAGTGCTGGCTGGATTTGGTGACTTCTCCAGATTCATAATGTCCTTTACAAGCTGAGTGGCATATGTCGTAGCCAGCTCATTACGAAGCATTGTAATCTTCTCAGCCGGAAGAAAACGGGTCCATGCGTCATTAAAGGTCATCTCGTAAAGATTATTAATATCCATCCATCCACCATAGTTAGGAAGCTCGCGAAGGAGAACACACACTGGATTAGGACGCATCTTGAAAAGATTCATGAACATCCAATAACTTAGAGTGCGCTCACCTCGTCCATAAGTTCCACGAACATCTCGAAGATTAAAAGTCATTAGAACAAGGTCCTCAAGAACCTTGCTCGTCATAGCACGAGCCTCGGGTCCTGCCGATAGACCAACCTCCTCTGTAATAGATACATTTACATTTTGAATGAGACGCTGAATCTGTGATAGATCAGCGCCGATATTACTTCCATTACTATGCTGACCCTTTCCCTTTACGATAGGCTTCTTACTTGTTGTTCCACGAGTCAGCTTATTACTAAGAGCACACAGTGCCGCACAATACTTAGACAGATCACCATTATCAGAACACATTCCGTAGTCAGAAAGCTGTGGACTTCCATTCTCACCCAGCTCCCACTTAAGCGTGTTAATCTTAGCATCCTGCTCAGCAGCAAATACGGGGTTGGTTACTTTGTTCATCGAAGACATGATTGGTATTAGAGAGATACTCTTATGTAAAAATAAAAAGATGTATCAAATTTTTTTAAAGAAGCTCATCTACTGTTAAAGTAGGACTATTTAAAGAGAGGTAACATGCTCCATATACTATAATTACCAGAGTTCCTAATCCATATGCTAAATCCTTTTTCCAACTATAATTACTATTTTCTTTAGAAAAATCAACATCGTATTCGTCTATTCCAAAGATAGAAGGCATAACTCTTGTAAAATTTTGGATAGCATTTGATTCAGATATTTGGTTTGGCATTTTTAATAATAAAAAATATTAAATTTTATAATCAAAATTTAATATCTACGTGACTCATCTCTTTTTTTGATATATGACCCAACGCATAATAATGATACAAGAAATGTAATCCATCCAGTGAGAAAACTCGCTCCAAAACTATTAAATATATGCCAAAATTGTTTAGTATCAGTTTTATTGTAACAGTAACACTCGTCTTTATTATCATAACCGATACAATCTAATCTGCAGTAGAAGAATACCAATACCTTTCCTACGTAAATTATAATAATAAGACCTATAATAGCTTTAATCATACTGATTATACATTGTTTTAATCTATAGAAACAAGGATAAAATCGCCTAATATTATTAACTTGGTTAGTAATATTAATATTTATTGTCAAAGACCTTTCAGGATTAATTCGTATTCTTCCAAGGCTATTATTGACACGAATAGTTGTAGAACCACCGGTATTTGGGTCATCGCCATTTTGAATAACTATATTTATAGGATTTGCCATTTGATTTTGTCTATTAAAACTTGTTCTACAAATCGGGCAAAGAAGAAGCTGTCTATCACACTCTCGGCATATATGCCAGGCATTTTTTTTACACACTTTACATAGATGATTTCTAGCCTTTTTAGATTCATCCATACATATTAAACAACAGGGTTTATCTTCTAAATTACTTTTATGTTTCTTTCTCCGACAGCATAGCATAGAATGATTATGATATCATGTAACATATAAAAGTCATCAAATTTTAAAATCAATACCTACATATAACATGAACTCTATTTTAATTAAAATAAAACAGTTAATCAAATTTATTGTTCTCTAATCTTAGAAATCCATATTTTTCCCACAATTAATATCAACCCTCCTATAATAGTCTCCCATCCTAAAACTTTTTTCCAATAAGATTTTTTAATATAAGGTTCGCAACCATATTTATTACATTCTCCATTATTACATATACATGAACAAACTGTGAACGTTATAATTTTTCCCAGATAAGTTCCTAATATTATTGTTAGACAAAACTTTAATATAAGCTTACGGACAAATATTTTGTATTGATCATTAATTGGATTATGAATATTATTTACCATATTATCGTTAATGTTTATATTAATTATAATTTGATTTAAGGGTATTACTGGGTCAATTGGGTTAAATTGTGTTCGACATATAGGACATTTATTTAGCTTAATCATACATTCATTACAAGCCTTCCAAGAGTCTTTATTACATATATTACAATGATGTGAACATACTTCTTTATTTTCATCCATACAGATAATACATATGTTATAATCAGCCGTCAATTTACCTGGATATACTCTATTAGATATCATTTAATTAAATATTAAACTTTAGGACTAGTCATCAAATTTTATAATACTATATTAATAATGCCTTCTAAAAAAAGTTGTTCTAAGCAAACTACAGCAAAATTTAAAAGACGAAAGTCTCCGCCATATAATTCATCAGACTGTAAAAATAAAAAAATGACGGGAAATGATGGAACTATGTGGGAATCAATTAAAAGAAAAGATGGAGTTTATACTTGGAGAAGATTAAAGAATGGAAGTAAGGCCAGTGGTTCTTGTATAAAACAATCGTCGTCTAAATATAAACGACGTAAATCTCCACCTTATGAAGCAAGAGATTGTAAAAATAAAGACATGAAAGGAAATGATGGAACAATATGGATTTCGTCTGAGAAAAAAGATGGTTCTTACATGTGGAAACGTTCTAAATCAAAACCGAGTAAACCTATTAAACAAGATAAAGAAGATAAAAAACTTAAAAAGGGGAATAACTATTCGATCCAAATAACTAAAGATTCAAAACTTACAACTATAGATATTACTAATAAAATGCAGAATTATATTGATAAAAATTATTCTAATATAAAAAAAATTACAACTAAAATATCAGATGATTTAGCAGATAAAATCGTAAAATTTGTTAATCAAAGTAGATTAACCGCAACATGGAAAGAGAGAGGATTTTATCAAGCTTATACAAGCTGGAAATGGAGCTGGTATAAATATTCATATAATAAATCAGCGCATGTATCAGTTGATGTAGAAATATTTGTTCCTAAAATAAGAAACATAGAACAACCAGTGTTTAATAGATGGTTTAAAAAACAATTTAAAGGACTTCAGTGTCATGAAGAACAACACAGAGATATAGTATTTAATGGAGTTGATAAATTAGGCGATAAATTAAGAAATGTAACACAAGCACAATTAATTAAAGATTTTAATAAGATATGCAAAGAATATTTTGAGAAGATGAATCAAAATAATGCTATTTTTGATGACCAGACCACACATGGATGTGTCTTACATTCTGGTAAAGGACAATTTTTTAATAAATGTGAAATTGAATGTAATTTGTATTAATTTGTATAGATTAAAATTTGTGAAATTTAATTCAGTAATATGACATCTATATATGTATAGAGATAACATATTATTATTTAATAATTATGCTACTTATTTTAAATTTACTATTTTGTGGGTATTCATCAATAAAAACGATTAATGTATACAAAAATGTCAAACAGCCGTTTAAAATTAATAATATCCGCTACAGAGAGTCTATAAACCCAATATTTGCTTTGGAATCATCTAATAAATGGGCAACTATATCAGAAAATAATATTAATAATTATAAAGGAAAGATCATTTATGGTAATAATCAATTAAAAGATATCTTAATACAAACTACATGGACTAAGATTGATTATGCTTACATATTTAATGATTATCCAAATCTGTATCATATCTTAGCATCTACAAAAATTAATACTAACCATAATATAGACTATAAAATTATGGATAATAGTAATATTTTATGGAAAACACGTGATTTAAATTTAATTCATTTTAATGATTATTTATTAGAATCAGGATTTCATAATATTTCAATTTGGGCAAAAGCGAATAATCCTGCATGTTTATGTTGTTCAAAAAATAAAGGATTTACAAATAGTTATCAACTAGCTATATGGAAAGAAGATATTGATAGACAAA
>MDSX01068212.1_pt1 | contig 22304 bp, 6 predicted proteins | sample 811141 | NCBI WGS metagenome assembly MDSX01 (sample SAMN05326642, study PRJNA326480) | marine metagenome | isolation source: seawater | place: Atlantic Ocean: South East | collected 2010
GTCCTCTCTCGCCACGTTTACAGTAACAGTGCTGCCGGGGGTAATGATATTCGCTGTTTCGCGAATGATCTTTACTCTAGCAAGCACTTCTTTTGTAAGTTGAGTCTTGCGTTCTGGGTCCATTCCCTCCTCGTCATTGATTGACTTTATGAGCTGAGACGCCTGCGACTGAACGTCGTCGATTAGGTTCTTGCGCTTCTTTTGCCTGTCCTTCTCTGGGTCTTCTGAGCTAAAACCTTGGTCAATTTCCTCTTGCATTTCCTTAGAGCTTAACAGCGAAAGTTTTTTCTCCACTTCCATCTTTTCTAACCGAGCTGGCCTCTGAAACGCGGACCCTGTTTCGTCGCCCTCGAAAATGTCCCAAGACTCAAGAGTTTTTGCGTTAAAGTCCTTGAAGGCTGCTTTTAGCGGGTTTTCATCTGTTTGGTTAAGCGTGTTCATCGTTGCAGTAAACTCTGCGTCTACATGCTGCCAAAACGCCTTTTGCCTGTCATGCGGGAGCAAAATCATCTTGCCCGTGATGTCGTTCATAAAACCAGGGGACGCGCTAGTTGCTGTCTTTGGAACTTCGACGCCGCACATAGCACAGATAGAAAATCCAGTAGAGCCGTACTTTGCTTCGGACTCAGCCGCTTCGTCAATGCAGTATTGAGCCATGATCCGATTGCCAATCGAATTGAACACATCAAGCGCATCCGTCTTTACGTCAGTCTCGTCAGAGGCAGTTACGTTTGCATTTAGCGAGGCGAGCTTCCTTGCTTGGTTTGAAGCAATACGCTGCTCTGTAGGAGACTGCGATACTGTCATAAAGAAACGAGGCAAATTGCTTCCTTTAGGCATCCCTTCTTTTTCTTCAAGCTGGCCTGTCCTGTTAATTCGACCAAGCATTTGCATGAATTGGTTAATTTCGGGAATCGGCATCGCCACAAACATTGATCGTCTGTCTGTGTTATCGAACTTCTTGCTTGCGTGAGCCGACAGTCCCACCGCTGCTGACACGTTACCAATTAAGCACTCAACTGTTCCGTCGTTGTACGCTTTAACCGAGTTGATCTTGCCTCTTGATCCTCTTTCCTCCGGTGGACGTTCACCTAACACTGCCGTTCCGTCTGGTTGGTAGTCTATGACTTGTGTGCGTCCGGTAATCTCTCGAATTTTTGCACCTGACGCTTCAATGTCGCGACGAATTAAATCAATCGGACTTGCTGACATATTGCTCGGCATTGCTTTAATCATTGCCTGAATGCCGTCGTAGACTTCCATTGCATCTTCACCAATTTCTTTTTCAGTGAGGACGCTAGTATTCCAAGTAGATTCGTCGTCTGGGTCGCCTTTGTTTACGCATGTAATGCAGCGTTCCAAGTACAGTTCAAACAAACTCCTCATGTCGTACTCCATCGCATCGCCAACACTGGGACGATCCGTGGGCGGCAAGTTTTCAATGTGCCTTTCGAGGGATGCTCCCAAAGTATTTGAAACGGCAATGAATGGTTTTTCGTTACGGGCGATAGCCTCAATAGCTAACTTGGCTACCCCCGGTGCTTTCGCTGCAAACAAAACTTGATTGACTATGTTCCACAAAATTCCTGACACGTTTTGCAATGTTCCAAGAGCTTTTATTTCTTCTCTGGTCAGACGTTTCTTCATCTGCTTTCGGACTTCACCATTGAGCTTGTTCATTTGCTGCAACGCTGACGAAATCTCGTTCATTTGCTTGACATCAATCGGTAACTGAGGATGGCTAAACTCAATTCCCGCAAAACTCCTTTCGCGTCGAATGTACCGACCCGACTCCGCCATCATCTCACTCAGAACTTGCTGCAAAGGCACGCCGCCTTTCTTTAGAAGACTGAGCAACGAAGTATCTTCTGCCATGCCTTCGGTTATGCCTGTCAGTGCGTACAATGCCATAGTTGCTGGTGTCTTTGAAAACGTAGCTGATGCAAAAACGGCATTTGCACCGTCTTTTTCGGCAGCTATCTGCAAAAGCTCCAACGCGAAATCAGATCGCAGGAGTTTGCCTTCGTCTGACTCTGTTCTGCCATCTTGCTTGCCCGCAGCGTTGTGAGACTCATCCATGATGAAGAATCCATCTCCCGCAATCTCTCTAAAGAAGTCGTGACGCCACGACTCCTCGCCTTTTTTCACCGTCTGCAATTGCGTGTAAGTCGTAAAGATTGCATCGTAGATTTTATCTGGTTGGGCCTGCATCCCATCTGCTTTCCTTTGCCCCGTGCTTACTTTCATTCCTTGACCCGCACGAATGCTTTTCAGGATCGAGCTTGCGATCTTCTTTGCGTTTACAGCACTCTGCGTGTGAATCCTGTCTGCTGTGACGTAGTACCCATTAGTGTCTCGGCCTAAATTTTCTCCTTCGCTAACTTTAGATTCAGTTTCCATCCAGCTCGTAGCGTCGTCTGGGAATAGCTTGTTAAGTTCCTTCATGCCCCCAGCGTGCCGCCGTGCCGTTTGCTTGTCTAGCCGCTTTCGGTATCTGTGAGGGACAGCGGAGTGTAAATCAACTGCACCGTCTCCGCTTACAGCCGTGGTTATCCAAGGTTCAAAAGCATCATCTGGCTCGTTCTTCATAATGTCAGTAAGGTCACGCATTATGTCCGAAAACAAATCAACCTTTTCGGTGACGAACACTGGGCGTTTGCCCTGCATGATTGCGTAGATCATCATTGCGGCAGCGAATCGACCTTTACCAACTCCTGTCATGTCGCCGTTCACAAATGCGTAGCCGTCCTTATGGCTTGCAATTGCCAATGCGATAGCATCAATCTGCTCCGCACTGAAAATGGTTTCGCCGTTCTTGTTTTCTTCCCGCAGTTCACTGGGCGTGTACCCCAGTTCTGTTGCCACAAATTCAACAAGGTTCCCGTACTTTGCTTCTACTGCGTCAAGATTTCGTTGGACTGCTGCTTGCTGGTTTCTGGGTACAAGCGTGCCAATGGAGGGTACGTCCATTGACGATTTTGCAATGTAAGGAACTTGAAACTCTGTGGTGTCGTCAAAGGTGACTTTCTTTGGCTTCTTCGGACTTTTCTTTCCTTTGTCCAGTTCTGCAATTCTCGCGTTGAGGTGTGCGTCAAGAAACTTGTTCCCTATCAACTGCTGGCCCATCGCATCAGCTTCGTCGGCAGTAAGGGATTCCATTGTCCGTGGCTTTACCCCTGCTTGTTCGTTCCCGGCGAGCAGCCTGTTTATCTCTTTCTTGGTCAACGCCATGAAATTGGCTAACTTGCCTGTTTCTACTGCGTCTCCCCCTTGCATCATTATGTTTCGGTGCGCGATTTCTACGTCTGCAATCGTCTTTTGCTCTGCAAATACGTTGTCACCTGTCTCTACGACTTCACTGCTAACCCAGTCAATGAAGTTTTGATCGCCGCTTCGCGAAAGTTCATCTATCACATCCTTGACTGGACGCGAAGTGGTCATTTCAGGGTAGCTAGTCTTGAACTTTTGCTGAATTGCATCCCACGCTTTTTCAATGTACGGGGCCATCGCTATCAGCTTGTCGCTGTCAACAATTTCCAGCCATTTCCTAACGGCCTGCTTAAAGTCAAAGATTTTTAACTCAATGGCCTTGATTACAATTTTTGATGCAATCCCAGCTAGTCCTGTGGCAGCCATTCCAAGGTTTGTGCCGCCAAGATTGTCGCCAAACTCGTCGAACAAGTCTTTCATCTCTTGCTCAAGTTCTTCGCGAGTCTTCTCACCTTTTGGCTTGTCACCCTGCTTTGGCGGACGGACGCCCGTTGTATCTTTGGGCTTAGGAGGTTTCGTTTCGCCAGAAACAGGAGCTTTGCCTGAATCTGAGATGATTTCACTTCCAGTGTTTTCCAAGTCTTCCAATGAAGGTTCACCAGATATGCCAGAAACGACATCATCCATTATGTCGTTAAGAAAATCGCCCAATTCTTCGGACGACGGACCTTCTACCGAACTATCTCCCCTGCCAGATACTTCGGAGCCTGATTCTGCGTCACTTGAGACACCGCCTCCTCGCTCCCCAGCGGTGGCACTGTCATCGGAAACGTCAGTTCTTCCGTCACTAGATCCATCACTGCTCGAAACTCCATTGTCTCCGTCAGATCGGCCAGCCGTTTCGTCATTGGAGGATACTCCCCCGTCCTTTCCGTCCACTCCTCCTTGAACTGTTCCAGCATCATCGGATTGTTGTCCTGTAGCCAGTCCATCCTGTCCTTGAGACGTTCCAGAACTGCTATCTTGCTGAGTTTCTTGTCCTTGTCCCGCAGCGGTATCGCTACCCTGCCCACCATCATCGCTCGCGGACTCCCGCTGTAAACCCAATCGCTCATTTCCTAGCTCCTCCCAAGATTTTATGTGAGTTTCTGTAGCAACGCCCGAACTGCGATTGTACGGGAGTTTTATGCTTTGCTTAACGTCGCCTTCCGCCGCCTCTTGGTCGCTGGCTTGCTTACCATCAATGACAATCACTTGCCTTGCAACCGGCTTTGCAGTGCCATCGAACAAACCAGCATCTAATACATAATGACTTGTAACTACATAGCCTTCGTACAAGGTATCAAAGAATGTGGCGTCTTCTCGATAAAATGCCGCCCTTTCTCTAGCAGACAAACTTTGATCGGCAGCACCATCAAGCACGATAACTGCTTTCCCATTATCCGGCATGCCCGAAAGTGCTTTGACAGCAGCGTTTCTTCCTCGCACCCCAGACGCATTTACAACAACGGCAGTGTACTTTTGTCGCGGCTCGTGGCTTTGGGCGTCTTCATTGGTTACTGTTTGACCGTCCTCTGCCAAGCCTTCGGCCCTGTACTCCGCAGGTTCGTTCAGAATGGCATTGCCTAAGCCTGCGACCATCATGCCGCTTCTCGCAAGTGGGTCGTAAACTCTGTCTCTTGTCCCAAGATCAATCTCTCGCTGGGCAATAAAGGCCACTGGTGCTGGCATTTCTGCTTGCTGCTGTTCTTTTACTTTTGCGGTCGATGGCGTTCTTTGGTGAAGGTCTACCAATCCGTTGTAAATCTCTTGGTCATCTAGTGACCGTTCAATAATCGCCTCTGCTGCGGACGCAACCGCTCTCTCGATTATGCCGTCATACTGCTGAATCTTTGACAGATCGCCTGCCTTTGGCTTTGGCTCGCCAAGGAAATCAGATATAGCTTCACGCAACTTGCTTGCGTTTGTCATGTTGTCGCCAGTCAACAAGCCGTCAGTGATCGCGTCTTGAGGGTTGTCAAATTCGCTGCTGTCTAGGTCAATGGTTTCAACACTAAGTCCATCTGGACGGTACTTTCCTGCGTTGATCTTGTTGGATTCGGTTGTCGCATCCCCCATCAGTTCAATGGTAGGACTAACCTGGCGAAGCATCTTTGCCAGTTCTTTTCCTTTTTGCGCCCCTCGGCCAAGCAGGTGGAATCGAAGTCGCTCAGTTCCCTGCAAGTTCTTAACAAGAAATTTTGCACCCGCAACGATTTCCTCGTTCTCCCACTTGGCTGCGTTCGCAGGGATGCCGATGATTATGTTTGGACTAAACTCGAAATCCAAATCGCCAAACGGACTACCCTGCTCCAGCGTGTATGAGGTGTCTGGGCTTCCATCTGCATTAAACTTTCGCTGCACTGGAATGATGACGTTTGCACCAAATCCTGATTTTTCACCGTCAGCGTTTAGTTTTGATCCAATGAAAAACAGAATGTCGTCGCGATACTTGTTTTGCAGTTCTTGCGTCTTTACTGCATCGCCTATCACAAGCTCGCCATCCGGCGTTTTGATCTTTGTTAAAAAGTCAGGCGCAACAACCGAAACAAGGTGCATCTTGTCTTTGTCAATTTCCGCTAGAAATTCGTAGTAATACTTAATTACCTCGTCGTAGTCTGGTTCCTGCCCAACTTCGCCTTGTTGCACAATGCCAAACATTCCAGAGTCGAGGAACACTGGAAGACTATGAACATTGACATGCTTAATAAGAGCTTGCCGTACCGTTTCGAGCGGCAAAACAATCTTCTCCTCGCTTTTCTTGTCCTTTCGCGTTCTTCGCTTTACAGACAAGACTGAGACGCCAGTAGCACGACCGTCTTTCGCACGCTGCTTGATGTCTGCAACGTCTCTTTGGTTTCCACTAACTGCGAAAGAGTCAGGGCTTTCCGCATTTGTGTAATCCGTGACTTCGTAGACAACCTCTGCTTCTTCTGCAAAGTCCAGCTCTGGGTGAATAGGCCCATCCAAAACCATCTTGATACTGCGAGACCTTTCCATCTCGTCGCCAGCTTGAACCACTGCCTTTGCCGTGTCCCAAGCACGCTCAAGGTACTTGGACATCTTGAGGGTCGTGTCTACGCCTAGCAGCTCCGATGCACGGGCAACGTACTGGCTGAACGTCATCAACTTGTCGATACCTTTTAAGCTGTATTCTTTTAAGATGCCAGCAGCGAGCTTCGCAGCAATGACCTGAGCTTCGGTATGCACGCCAACACCGAACATGCTCTTTTTCAAAAGCTGCTTGAACTGTTTTGCAAGTTCCTCGTTTTGCGACTGCGTATCTTGGATTAACTCTTGGACGCTTCGTCCCTTCTTTTTCTTTAGCTCTCGCTTTAATCTCTGCTTTTGCTGCTTGCGAATGTTTGTCGCAATCGCTGCGGCTTCTTGGAAATGGCCGAATACTATCTTCTGCGCTTCTGGGAACTTTGAGTATTCTTCGTTTGTCGGAATGACTTGATTCATCAAATCCAAGACTATGCGTCGGCGGTTTATGGGCCTGTATGATGTTCCCAGCAATTCTTCAAGTGCGTCTGTTTCTCCGTCTCTAAATAAGTCTCCAAGGAAGTCAATGATAAAGCCTGTTACATCATACCTCTCCCCTGTATAGTTCTCTGATTCGCCCACTGTGTCTTGAATGGCTCGCAATAAATCGTCGTAGGTCAAATTGGCTAACGCAGTTGCAAGAACGTCAGCGAGCTGTGCCTTGTCGTCGTCGTTGAACTTTTTGGAGTCGATTTTTCCCAACGACTGCAAGTCCGTCACTACTGGTTCAGTGTCTAATGCAGCAACAATGTCCTTGCGAAGCTGGTCACGCTTCTCTTTGCGTTCGCGAGCAACCAGCACTTGATTGCTTTGATGAATTAAGCCTTCACGCAATGACTCTGAATCTTCGCCTTCAAGGTCAAGGAACGTCTGCCCTTCGTTGTCCAAAGCGTACTGGTCAAACGAAATAGTGCGTTTTGCAATTTCGTCTGCAATCTTCTCCTCATTGCTAAACGACTTTGGCTTCGCTTTGCGACCACCTTCAAGGCGAACTTTACTGTCCAATCCGTCAAAGAGAGAATCTACTTCTTGCGGGGCGTATGTAAACGCCACAACTGGACGCAAGTATTCTTCAAGATATACCGCGCCCCATGTCGATAAGGGAGCAACCAAGTGACCGCCTACGTTTGGCAACGCACTACTAATGCGATTAAACGCTTCCGCCGAAATTTTTTCGAGTGCTTCCGGTGCTTCGCCAAAGTCATAATCTGACCTTGCCACAAGACTGTCTACATGCTGGGCGACGTATTCAAACGCACTGCGAATGCGGGGAAGCATTCGAGAAAGCTCTTTAACCCTGCTGAGAATTAACTTTGCATGCGTTTCTGGTTTGTATGTTGTATTTGCATTGATGCCCCAACCTCGGATAGTGTCTGCAAAATCTTTATAAGCCTTGTCTGACTTCTTTGCTAATTCAGCAACTTCTATAAGGTGTTCCAGCCTTGCCTTGTCGTCAGCCATGCCTGCAAGCTGCTCTCGCAGTTCGGGCATTCTGCTCGGCAATTCCAGTCCGCTAGTAGACTGCTCCTCTTTAACGCTTTCCTCTGCTGCTTCGGCTTTTTCAAGGCGTGCCTCTGCTTCCTTTTGGCCCGGCTGTGTCCAGTTAATTCCGTTAAGGACTTTCGCAATCTTTGCCCCCAACTCTGTAGACTCAGCTCCTTCTTCGGTGAAGCTCCATCTGTTTGCATCGGACACCTTTAAGGTGCGGTCGCCGTACTCGTCTTCCCTTATCTCAACCGTGACTGACTGGTTGTCTACTACGTTTGCAAGAGCTTCTTTTACTTCTTTGATAGTCTTGAATTGCTTTATGGTCGAACCGTCTGCGAAATTATATCTCGGCTCGTTCGTAATTACTTCGTACTTGAAACCTTTTGTCTTTGACAAGTTGATTTCGGACACTTTTAAGTTGTCGGCATCTATACTTACAAGTCCCGCAGGCAGGCCAGCTTTCTTTGCTTCCGCTCGCCTTCTCGCACTTTCTTCGCTACTGCGTTTTGGTTCTGCCAAACTGACCTGCACGCCATGCACGTTGCCTGTCTTGTTCGGGGTTTTTGCAGCAACTTCGTACTCTTTGTTTTCTTGCTGCCATTTATCGAGGTAGTCATTTGCAACGTCTCTTGCTGTTGCATACTTAATCCCAATGTCCGGTAGGTTGATCGCAACAGTCATCCCCGGTTCAAGTTCCTCTGCGTTTATCTGGAAAATGTCGGGATTAAGGGTGAATGTAAACCCGTTCTGGTATCGCAGCTTCATAGAGGGCGTTACTACAAAGACAGGATTAAAGGAAAACTCTGGAATCTTCGCTTCGCCTTTGGCTAACGCTTCAATTGTTCGTTTGCCCTTTTTTGCCTCAGAGGTTGCTGGACGGGTAAAGTCTAGCTCTGCTCGACCTAAAACAAAGTCTGCTGGCGAACGAGGCGGAACAGGCTTTGCCAGTTCGTTCACTCGGTCCATCAACGAGAACTTTCCATCCTTTGCGCTTTGCTGCAATGCACCATAGATGTCCGTAGTCCGAAACGCCATAAACACAATTTTTGTGTCTTCGCTGATCTTGCTTCCATCGGCATCTACCTCAAGCCCAAGCACTGACAAAGTGCGAACCAAAAGGTTTGCCTTTTCTAAACTCATCGGCGTTGACATCTGCAAGCCGGTGGGGATGTGAACTATTATTCTGTCTGCGTTTTCTCTGTCGCCATCTTGATCTGTTACTTCGCTAATAAACAGATTCAGGCCGGGGTAGACAGTAGCTTTCGCGTGCTGCTCTGTTTGAGCAGCAGAGCTGTCTTCCTTTTGCTCATTGGATAAAAGGACTCTTACGCCACTGTTTTTCTTTTGGTCCGTTACATTAAACCGCTGATAGTCGGTTTCACTATCTATCTTTCCTGCTTCTCTGTTGACTGCGGCAATAAGCAACTCATTGCTTGCTCTATCAACTCTTTTTTGCCGCTTCTCTGCGAACTTCGCTCTGTCGGCTTTCGGAAGTTCCTCACCCGTCTCATCGGACTGCTCAGTGGCAGAGCCATCTGAATCTGTCGTTTCCTCGGCAGGCTCAGTTAAAAATACAGTGTACTCAGCTATAGTCTGCGAGTGTTCGTAGCCCGTGTCCTCGAAGTCAACCACATCATCATTTGTTGCGTCTTTGTCCGTCGTGCCTGAAAGGTTTGCAGTGATTTCAACCAATCCATAAACCTGACCTGCCGTTCCCCCGTCTTCATCTACATATTCACCCAGGTCTGCAAGATCACTCTCTATGGACTCTTTTATGTAGTCAAAGATTTGCGCATTTTCCGGCCACAGATCGACTCCAAAGAAATGATCTTCATTGTCCGGCAATGACCTGTCCGTTCTGCCAGATTGTATCCACAGCCTTCCATTGTATTCCGTCTGCGTAACATTCGGATTGAAGTCGCTGCCGTCAAACTTTTCAAAATCCGCAACCTCCTTCTGGTATGCTTCCGTAAACGATTGCAAGGACTGGAACATAGTTTCCGTTGGAGTGACTACTACTCTAACAGGACCGCCTACTGTGTTGGCAGTAAACTCAATGGGGCTGCTTGGTTGCCAAGCATTGATTGCTGCTTTGGTGGAATCTGGTGTTGGGGCGTCTGGCTCTGTTGTTTCTTTGGCTTCGGGAGTTAGCTTAAATGAAGCAATTGACTCAGTAATTTCCGCACCATCAAACCTGTCCCAGTCTTGCTGCCCACCTTCTACGTTTATTACTCCCGATAACGCAGCGTCTATTTCCACGGTTCCTGTAATAGAACCATCTTCATTCTGGAACTGATCTGGCGAGCCGTCTCGAATTTTCTCCCTTAGCGCGTAAGCCAAATCACTAAGAATTTCTGATATTTTCGGGAAACCATCATGGTATGTGATCGGTTCATAGTTAAGGTTCTCCCCGCTTTCTTTGTCTGGAACAAAAGCTACGCTATGCGTCCACCTCTTAAATGGCGGGATAAAATAGGAATCGTTCGCAAGTTCTTCATTGGCTTCCTGTTTGAGCTTCGATATACCCTCCTTGATGCCTTGCATGCTGTCAGTGAACTGGACAGTGGCGTTCCAGCTTTCGCCTTCATCTTCCATCTCAACCGAAAATTCTTTTATTGTTCCGTTTGTTTCTAGCGACTGGCTTGGTAACTCTGGTGTTGGTTCATCTTCAACCGCGTCCTCCTGCTGTTGCAAGATTTTTTCCACCAGCGTCTTGTATCTCAGAGTGTTAGCACCAGCGATTTCCCTTGCCGCTGCGATATATCGCAACTCACGCCTGCGAAGGCTGCTTGAGGGAAGGCTTGCCAGTTCATCTAGCTCTTGCTTTGTGTAAACTTTGCTTTTTCTGTCTTCTAAAGTCCGTCTTTGCGTTGCGACATCTTGCGAAACTTTTGCAACAGCCTCGGCACGGGTGCTGCCAAACTCCACAACGTCACGACCGTCCGGCGAAGTAGCACTAGCTTCCCAAGACTTAGGCACAGTGCCAAACATATTTAGCCTTGACGTTACATCAACTGCTCCCTCGTCGGTGGTTATGCTTTCCGTCAAACTGCCTCGCGTGCTTTTCCATTTTCCTTTTTCCGAACCTTCGTCAGTTTCGATTCCCATTTCGCGTTTAGCGATGCTGTATTCAGGGTCTTGAAGGACATCGAAATCAACACCTGCCTCAAGAACTTCGGAGCCAGTTTTTCCTACTATAAAATCGCCTAAGACAACTCGAATGTCCGAGTGCAAACGCTGAATGCTGTTCGTTACAGGCAGGCCGCGAATCGGACCTGATCTTTCTGCTTCCTGAGCTTCCGCTAGGTAACGCTGGCGATGACGCTCCCCAAGTTTCCGAGACTTTTGGTACAACTCCACCCAAGGCGCAATGACTTTATCTGCTTTGCGCATTGCCTCTTTTTCAGACAATGCCATGTTGTCTCGATAAAACCCAGCCAGCTTTGTTTTTGCGTAATGTGCCAAAGGCTCTAACTCAAGCCCCAGAAGTGACGTTCTCGTGTCTCTTTTTAGAGGCTTGCCTGACTGCCAAGGATTTTTCCCCTCGAAGTGTCGCTCTACGGCAAGTTCCAGACTTGTTTCTGTAGCCAGTCCGTCACTGCCGCGAACAAGAGCAACCTCTGCGTCGTCTTCTTGCAGTGCAGTTCGGGTCTTAATTTCGACTGCCGCTTTCCTGCTCTTGCTGTACTCAAGGTCAGCTTCTTCTCTAGTGTCAAAGTCTAGCGAATTAGGTTTTCTGCCAGCCTGACTTTCCGTTACTCGAAACTTTCCATCGTCAGTTTCAGTTAAAGCTATGCTGTAGCTACCATCCTTTCCGTCACTCCATGATCGAAGTGGTGCAATCACTGGCTTTTCGCCAAGGGTCTTTTTGCCCTCCTGCCTTGCTGCTTCCCGATCAAGAAACTCCCTAAGCTCGTCGTGCAGTATTTTCTTTTGCTCAGGTGACGCTTGCTCATCAAAGGCTTTCTGCAATCGCTCTGCCCTGACGTTAATATCACCTCTGTAGGAAGGCCCGAAGGAACGGTACTGCAACGCTTCTTGCAGCGATTCTTTAATCTGTCGATCTTGTTCACTTATTTCTGCATCAACACGCTCGAAGTCTTTGTCTTCTTGCAGTTGTTCTTCTGATGGCTGCTCAACTTCTTCATCCAACGCTTCGTCGATAGCAGATGCCAAGTCTTCTGCTGACGGTTGTTCTTGTGGCTGCTCGTCAACAGGTTGACCAAGTGTCTTCTTTTCTTCTGGCTTAATTCCGTCGCGATCTGCAATTTCTTGCAAAGCTCCACGCAGTTCATCGTCCTGAGCGATTTCCTGTAAAGCTCCACGCAACTCCTCTTGCTCCATTTTGCCTAAGCCGTACTTTGGCAAGGAACCGTCACGAACGAAATCTTCCATGACCTTATCGCGGTTCTCTGCAAAACGATCATCCGACAATTCGTTAGCTGCATCCTCGGCAGTAAAATCATCGTCGTACTTGCTCTGGCGATCTGGCAGTGTGCCGTCGTTTACAAAGTTTTGAACAGCTTGCTGACGCCCTTCAACCTTTGCTTCCTCCGATGTAAACCCTTTCTTTGTCGCGTAGGAATCAACAACGTCATCGGGGCTTCGTGTTTCTTGCTGCTCCTCCTGAACTAACTCAGGTTCCTGCGGTTGCTCTACTTCTTCAACCTGCTGCTCTGCTTCAGCAGTTTCTTCCGCAGTCGCTTCCTCTTGCGATTGTTCCTCCGCAGGTTTCTGTCCTATCCTTCCAACAACGTCCTTAATTTGATTCTTTTTCTCAGCCGGAGAAGAAGGTCTGCCTTGCTCAAGGCCCAGTCCGTCATTCAATTCGTCCGCAATAACGCCAGTAGGATTTACTGCTGGCGAGCGTTCGTTTCGTATGTCGCCAACCGTCGCGTCAAGTTTTTCTGCTGCCTCTCTCAACACTGGCATTCCGTAGTAATCATTGATCTGAACGGAGTCTCCCTCAATGATCTTTCCGTTTTCGGTCAGGCCAAAGAACGGATACCACTTTCCTGCTTCAACGTCTGGAAGCTCTACAGAATCTTTTGGCTGAACAAACGGTATGTTTACCCCGTTAATGTTCATTTGGACGACTGAGCTGCCGCCAATGTTCACAGCGTTCGATTGTCCAATCTGCGTGTCAAACTCACCTGTCTCCTCATTGATTCTGTCAGCGTCCCAGGTAAGCCTTTGAAGACCAAGCCCTTCTGCTTGCTTGTCTACCGGCGATTCAGCGGACTCGATTTGGTCTGCCGCCCCTTGCAGCTCTTGTGCCAGTAGTTCCAGTTCTGACATTTCGTCTTCTGGTAAACCTTCACCCAACTCCACCAGCCTTGCTTTGATTGCGGCGGAGGTTCGCAGCGAATCTCGCAAAAGTGTTTCCGCAAACTCAACTTCCTCTGGCCTAGCTTGAGAGTCTTGGAGAATGTTGCGTGCCATCTCCTCTGCATCCAGTGCCTCTTGTAGTCGCTGCTCAAGAAAGTCCTTGTCTTCCACGTTTGAGTAAAAGTCATTCTCTTGCTCTTGGCTTGGCTCAGGAGGCGAGTCGTCATCTTCCGCAAGTGCATCATCAATCGCCCCAGCAAGGTCTTCTGTAGAAGGAGCAGGATCGGGCGTTTGCGTTCCTTCGGCATCAGGGGCAGTTGGGTCTGGAACAACTGGCTCCGGTGCTGGACCCTCTGGCTCCGGTGCTGGACCCTCTGGCTCTCCTTCAACTTCTTCGCCCCCAGCGATCCTGTCTAAGTTCTGTTGTCGCCATGCGTCAATGCGCTCTTTGAACTGCTCGTAACGCTCTTGTACCTTGTCTGGGTCAACTCCATCTTGAATCGCTTTGTCGCGAAACGCATCTAACTGTTCTATCTGCTTGTTGTACTCCTCCTCAATCGCCTCGGCGGTGCTAAAGTCTGGCGTCACGCCTTGCCCGTCATCTGGGACAGTATTGCCACCTTCTTCGCCGTCAGTCGGCTGACCCTCTGGAAACAGATCATCCTGTGCTTCTTGCAGTTCTGGCGGAACCTGCGATTCATCTTGCTTTGTTTGCTTTCGCCCAAGGGGATTGTTGGCTGTGTAGTCTTCAATTGCTCGGCCTGCACCTTGCGAACCGCCTACAAACAATTGCGTCCAAAAGGTTTGAATAGCAGTATCTACTGCCGTCTCTACCATTCGGTCCATGTCCGTTGCATCAGGGTCCACCCCCTTCATGGCTCTTGCAAGGTTGTTGATCGACTCAATTGTTATTTCTTCGGTCATCTCCTGACTAAGACTTTTTCCAAAAGTACCTGCGGCATTCGCAGCCTTTTGCAATATATTTTTTGACAACTGCCGCCTGACAGAAGAAGTAATACCCCCCGCAATCGCTTTCTCAACACCGCCTAGTCCTACAGCCTGAAATGCAGTCGTAACAACTGCTTCGTTCGCTGCTGCAATGTTCGCATACTCTTTTGCTCTGCCTTCATCAAACCCTTGGTCAATGGCTTCGGTGTAAGCATCATTCCACGCTTGCGCAGCAAAAGAGCCTGTCATTCCAGCAAACGCGCCCACAGGACCGCCAGCCAAACCACCCGCCGCTCCTGCCCCAAACATCATGGGCACTTGCTGTGCAGCAGACATAGCTCCTTGCGCAATATCACCAGCGAAGCCTTCTGGATATATGCCAGACTGATTGACTGCCTGCTGCCGTACCTGATTCAGTCGATTTAGTTCGTCAGGGTCGGCTGGTATGCCGGGTGGCATGTAGTCGCGAAGTTTGTTTGTATCAACACCAGCAGCTTGCAAGCCTCGCAAGCCAGTAGAAAGAACGGGATTTCTCATCCCTTCATTAAACTGACTTCCAAGTGTTTCTGCGGTACTTTCGCCCGCTTCCATTCTTTCTTTTAATTCTTGCTGCGAAAGTTTGTATAGCTGTTCTGTAGTCTTCTTCGCTCGCAAAACCTGATCGTCGTCTTCAGTTGCAAGACGAAAACGATTTGCGTTGTTTGATGTAGTGTCAGGCACGATTATTCTCTGTTGTTATGACAAACGAATTGCTTGCTACTTGTCGCTCATTAGTTTTTCGATGTAATCATTCCATTTTTCTGTTTCAGAAAACGGATTGAACTTGAGCTTTCCTTCTCGGTAATCTTCAAGACCCTGATCCATAGCTGCTTGACGCCTTTTTTCGTCCAGAAATTTTTTATTCCCAGATCGGTTTTTCGCTGACCTTGCGTGCTTTTGCACATCGGACCTGCTTCCTGACGATGGACGGGAGATGCCCTTCATCGCTGACGTTACTTTGCGAGTCTGACTATCTTGAAGCTCTACGGCATTCTTCTTGTCAAATGAGGCTTTGCTCACATGCAAATCAAAGTTTTCATCGAAGAAGAAATCAGGGAGTTGAGACGTTTGCATTTCGTTTATGTCCGACATCTTGAACTGTGGCGTACTGCGATACTGCTGTTTTTCCATCTCTGTCATCAGCAAATAATTACTGGGTGTCTTTCTTGCGCCGCCGCCTTTGCGTTTCTTTGCACTTTGAGCCGCTCTTGTTGCAGCATCAAGCAAATGCTTCGCTGGGTTTTCATAGCCAAGCTGGACCGCTCTCTCTAAAGCAAAGTCATCAATCATGCCTTGCATTGAAGGACGCGATTCAACTGGCAACTCGCTAAGGGCTTGCTGCAATGCTAAAGCACTTTTTCCTCCGTCAGTCGGTGAACCTTCACCACCAAAAGCAGATTTAAGGTCGGCCATGTACTGCTGATTTGCAGCAATCATCTTTGAGCGTGCAGGCTTCTTTCTGAAAGCCTGCGTTGACTTTGTGACCTTGCGGAAATTCGATTCGCCTTTTGGCGGGCCTGTAAAAGTGTCTTCCCAGAAAGACTTATAGCCTTTGATGAAGAAGTTGTCAGGTTCTTGCCCTGTCTCGGCATCGTAGTCGTAGTCTTTCGTGTCCTGTCTCATCGTAGAGCGAGGATCGGCCGCAGCAGCCGCCATTTGTTCCGGACTGTAAGTTGGCGGAAGGTTAATTACAGAACCATCTAGGTTTCTTGCAGGAGGAAGCACGGCTCCGCGATACGGCTCAACGCCCTGTATTTGTTTTCCACGAATGTATGACTGCGCGCCCTGATATTTCTGCACTGGGTTTGTGCTTGCACTGCGGTTAGACGGCGAAGCTGGCTCTACTTCTGTGGGCGATGATGGTGGGACATCAAAATTGAAGACACCCGCCGCCATAGCCTCTTTGTCCTTTTCAAATTGCGCCATGCTTCTGAGTCGAGCGTTCGTGTCAGCATAAAACTCCTGTATGGTTGCGTTTTCGTTTCCTTTAGTCCTCTTGTATGCTTCATATTCTTTCCTAAATTCCTCTTTGGTCATGTCGCCCCAGAACTGCCTAGTCATTTCATCGACAGTTCCTCTGACACCTAATTCAGAGCTTGCGCCATCCCCGCCCTGCAATGTGTCAATGCTCCCGTCGTCATTCAATCGCCAGTACGATCCGCCCCCCATGTGCTGGATTCGCCCACTCTCCATCATTTCTGCGATTGAAGCTGGGCCTTGCTCTACAAGGTTGTGCAGGCGAGATGATTCAAACTGATCCATCCACTGCGACATTAACTGGTTGTACTGAGCAGGACGAAGCGAACTTCTCTTAGCCTGAATCTTGCTGTAAGCACTTGAAAGGCGAGCAAGCGCGTTCCGGCCATCATCCGTGAGCTTCATTCCCCTTGCTTGCTTCAACAGAGATGTAGCTCTCTCGTCCATCGGAGCAGTTTCTCGAAAATTTGCACTGCGCTCCTGCAATCCAATTGAGCTTTGCTGATAATCAGCTCGTTGCTTTGCTTCTTGCGCAGCAAGCTGGTTTCGCTGAGACGAGTCCCTTGCTCTGAGTTGCAAATTTCCAGCATCCAGCCTTGCTTTTGATTCCGCTGTTTGCCTGTCAAGATTTAAGGCAGCTTGCCGCTGCCTAACGTCAGCAGATTGCTTGGACTGTGCTAAGGCGTTTTGCTCATTCTGGCGAATGCGATCCGCAGCCAGTCTTGACGCCTGTTCCCACGCAGCACCGAGCTTGTCTTGAGAGTTTCCTTTAAGCTGTTTTTGCAATAACTGAGTCTCTGCAAATGCTCGCTCTGCTTCCGGTCCTCCACGGACTAATACCTCTTGGCCTTCAGCATTCCGCATTCTGCGCATGAGCGCATCTCTCAAATCGTACTTTATATTTGCCATGTTTCTAACCAATGGAAATTATCTGTTTCCGGCTCGCTGATATGAATTGGAAGCGTTTTCCGACCTAGACATAGACTCGGAAAGAGTTGGCATGTAACTGCCTTGCTGCTCGTACATTCCAGAAAGAAGTTGGGCCAACGCCAGTTGAGTCTGCATGTCGTCTCCTTGAGCCTGCGACACTTGCTGACCTGTTCCTTGCAAAGCAGCAAGTTGCTGTCCTCTTAAAGCCTCGGACAAAGCACCTAAAGACTCCTGCCGATTTCGCTCAACGCCTTGGGCCATGTTGCCCTGAACGGTTGTGTTGTATAGGCCAGTTCCAGCAAGGTTTGCGCCTACGCTATTTGCTTGCGAAGCAAAGTCCCGGTTGATTCGGTCTTGCTCCGTTCCGCCAAGGCGATTCAGCAATTCAAGCTGTTCTGCATAGTTTGACCGAATACCACCAACCCGATCTGCTGACAATGACCGCAATCGGTCGGCGTAGCTCTGAACCTCGCCGCGACCCTCATCAAAGTATTTTTCTGAAAGCTGCTTCATTTCAGGAGCAAAATAGGTTCTGCTCGTACTGGTAGAGTTTCCAGCACTTCCGCTTGAACTGCCTCTTGCGTTTCCGCCAAAAGTAGTAATCGGTATGTTGATTGCCATATCACTGCCTTGAATTAGCGTTAAAACCTTGCTGATGGTTGATTTAACGCTAATTGTGGCGTTGCATTTTCCTAAATCCTACTCCGAAAATAGCTAGAACCAGTCGATAGACTCTACGCCTTTGGGTTGGTTTGTCGGGTATGACTGGCTAGTTAAAGCCCCATTGCTGGCAACGCCAATGGAATGGAACGGGCGTGTGTTATTCCAGCCGTACCCAAGCCCTACGACCAGCGACGACATGCTGCTAATCCATTTAATGCTCCAAGGCGCACCGCCTGGGTTTGAATCACTGCCAGCACTTCCGCCGTTTCCGGTGCAAGAATAGTTGCTCACATTGTTGCTTCTGCTAAGGTCGGTCGGCGTGTCTGACAGGGCAAAAAGCCGCAAATCGGCTCCCTGACTTCTGCCTTCTGGGTCCGTAGCTGCTCCAACAGCAATTAAGTTGTACTCTGGTATGAAATCCACTCCACGCATCACATACGCCATGTCGATAACGCTTGGATCGCCTAGCCCATTAGCGTTTACCAGTCCGTAGTAGCAATAACGGCTTGATGTGTACGCATAGTAGGACTTCCCGTTTGCGCAGACTCCACTGAGCTTGCAGATTCCATTGCCCGCGATGTTGTATCCGCTACTGCTGTAAGTAACACCAGCAGCGGGCGGCGTTGTGGCACAAGTCAATCCTGCCCCTAAAAGATCATTAAAGGAACGCCGCTCAATCATTGAGCCTCCGGTTCCTGACACAATAAAGTGGTCGCTGTCTGGTGATACGGCAATGTTTTTGATCGTTCCAGTAACAGAAGATGCCGCCGTCGTCAAAAGCGAGCCAAGTCCAGTTCCATGATTGAAGTCGTATATCTGGTAGCCAGAAGAAGTGCCGACAAGTAACATTGAGCCGTCGTGCGAAAAACAACAGTACGACACGCCTGTTATTGCGACATGCGATGATCGACTTCCAAAGCCAGTGGAAGTAGAAAACGCATAGACACTCAAGTATCCGCCTGCAACGCAAGCAATCCACCTGCCTTGCTTTCTTGCAGCGACATGCGCTACCGCACTCGGCAATGAAGCCGGTTGATAAGAAGCTGTCACTCCACTGGCCGGAGTGTAAATGTGAGCTTTTATGAAAGGACTGAAATGACTTCCAGCCACAAATCCAACAGCGTCCTGCAACTCTTTTGAGAGAGGATTCCATGAGTGTTTTGCAGGAAAGCTGATGTTAAACATTATGCCAACACAAAAGTCAGAGAAACCGTGAGATTGCTTGCACCACCGTCACCGCCAGCCGTAACCACTTCCAATTCCAGTGAATCTCCACGGGAAATCTGATAGTTTGCAGACTGCACATGCGTCGATTCTGCCCACACGCCAGCACCAGCTAAATCAACGCCAGCGTTTGTATTGTCTGCAACCACCCTCACAGAACTGCCCCCGCTTGGAGTCCGAAGCACGTTCATTCGTGGATTGCTGGTTCCGTCAGCTTGATCGTTTACAAAGCAAGCCTGAACGATATAGGCAGATGGCCCTCTCCACTTAAAGTACGCCTCCATCAGCGATGACATCAGCGTCGTACTGGTGGTCAGTGAGAAATACGAAGCGACAAACAACGACATCTCGCTGATCTGCTCCGGCTTGCCGTATGCAAGTGCTGTAATTCCTGCATTGTTAATTACTGGGCCGCGAACTGTTACAGTGCTGCCAGCCACAGACTCAATGATGCAGTACAAACTTCCAGAACTGTTCGTAACACGCAGCGGCAAGCCTGCGGCAAACCCCGTTGTATCGCTCATTGTGATAGTCGTAGGACTCGCAGCCGTGTATGGATTACTGTTACCATCGACCGTGACCCACCGCGAAGCATCGCTAACAGAAGTCTCGACCTGCTGCACAGTCGCCTGCTTGACTGCACCACCCTGATAAACAAGCAGGGTGTCGGAATTTCCCAAGGCTGACGCAGATGCGTATGAATTGAATTGTGGCATCTTCCTATCCTCTCATCGCAGTTGCGATTTGGTTCACTTTTGTTTGCAAAGCTAAAATGTTGTCCTGCAACGCCTCAAGCCTGTAATAAAGCTGCTGCGAAAAACTGCCATTATTCCAGTTTGATATTGAAAAATTCGCGTAATTGTCGCTCCCCGTAAAGTCTCCGCTTTGATAGCCAGGGTACGGAAGCGTCACATTTGCAATCGCACTGTCCTCGTCTACCTTTGCTGCCAGTGCAGTGTTTATTGTGCTGACTGCGGAGGTAAGGTCTGAGGCGTTCGTTGCGATGTTCGTAACATTGGTTGCGATGTTTGATACGTTCGTCGCAATGTTTGTTGTATTGGTCGCAACATTTGTTGCGTTGGTTGCAATGTTTGTTGCGTTGGTAGAAATGCTTGCGTTTGCTGTGGTCAGACCTGTTTCAAGTGTTGTGACGCGAGTTACGCTGCCAGCAATCTTTTTGTCGAGACGATCAAATGCAAGCTCTGCGTCTCGCTTGTCATCCGTTGCAGGAGGATGAAACGGAAGGTCGGACACATGACCGGAAACTACAATGCTCGGGTCGGCAGGCATTATCTTGTCCTCCCTACTTGCGCTACAGTTGCCAAAAGAGATTCAGACGACCACGACTCATTACTGTGCATGACAAGGACAGCGTAAGTCCCGCGAAGCCTCGGCCTGATTGTCTTGCTTCTACCTTCGGAGATGCTGCGGGCAAAGCCAGGAGAGTTTCCCAGTACAGCTTCATCCAGCAAGTCCTCGGCATTGTCGCCAGCATAAACCTCAACCGTCACCGATCCGCTTCCTTTGCCTAGCTCCGTGTGCAACTGAGTAAGCAGTCCTTCGCTTCCCATTGTTTGCGACATAAGCAAAGGCCCGATCAGGATGCGGGACGATATAGCATCGCCGTCGTCAGTTGTTCCAGCCAGTTCTCTGACATAGCCATCTGGACACAGGACCGTTGTTCCACGCTGACGAGTTGGTGCGCCTGAATAAGACAAAGCTGCAACTGGTTGTTTCTGAGCGTCTGTAAACTGAAACTCCCAGAAAGAAGCTGTCGTAGTGTCAAACCACCAGTGAGAACCAGCAGTCACCCCGTCCCGTGGCGTGACGAAAATGACCACCGCATTTTCCGTCATGTCGTAAGCCAAAGCAGTGTCGTAGTTCTCCGAGTCTCGCTGCTTCAATTCAGCAGGCATCCTGCCATCACTCAACGAAACTGGCGGGGACGACATTTCAGGCGACACGACATACAGCCCGTCCTTTGAAAGAAAGTAAATCTCTCCGTCTGGTCCGTAGCACCACGCATCGGGTGAAACGCAACCTACCTTGCGGCTGAGGTTAAACAACTGACCACCGAACGCCGGATCACCGCGAAGCACCCACGTTGATTGCTCAGAGAACATTAGCAAGAAGTCATAGCCCACTGCTGCCATTGCAGTGATTGGATCACCTGGGAGTCCAGCGTCACTATTTGTTCCCGCAACTGGCCTGCCGTTGTCAGCTACATCAGCAGAGTAATTGTAATCACCAGCGTCACCAACTCGGCTCATGTACCACACACGATCCACTGCCCAAACTAACCTGTCCCGATATGTAGTGATGATAGAAGTCGATCCGCTGGGAAACGTGCCTGCTGTGGGGGTAACAACGTCAACTGTTCGGTTTTCAACGTCAACTGTTTTAGGGGCATTTACAACTGAAAAGCTAACTGCACCATTTGTTCCGGTAGAACTTGTCGTAAAGACGATTGACCCAGAGGTAATCGACGACATTTTGTAACTGCCAAGCAATGTCCCCGTCTGCCCAACCGTAATGTTCACCACATGCTGAGACTTGTCTGCACCAATTAAGGTGAAGTCAGCTACTCCACTGCTTGTAAGTGTTCCATTTGTCAGTATTCCAGTCCCGCTAAACACAGTCTCGGCAGACTGAGAAAATATGACTGCACCTTGATGCACCGTGACATTTCCAGCGTATGCGTTGCCCTCGCCTGTCAGCACAAACGAAGTCGTCTCAATCAACTCGCTATCGTGGTCGGTTATCGTTGCTCCGCTTTGGTCCGTAATCGCACCGTTTATTTCATTCAGGACTTCGCTGTACTGGATGTTTCCATTTACCGTCGAGCGAGTTGCACTCGATATGTAAATGGACGCAGTAGTTCCAATCAACAAGAATTGATACGGCTCGTCAAAGCTGGACGTAATCTTTGACACTTCAAGCAAGAACTGCGGTGTGCCGCGAAGCAAGTCAGGGAAACGCTTTGCAAGACCTTTCCGTGATCCACCACGAATACGAGACTCGGTAACGTCTTTAGGAAAGACATTGCGAGCGTACACAGTCGTTTCAGGATCGCCAGCCAAATGAGACAGCGATTTGTCAACGCCTCGCAGCGGGAACGGCAGGGGAACGTCTTGCTGTGGCATTACGCCTCCAATAGCAGATATTCAATTTCCCTATCGGCAGAACTTCCCTTCACTAATACAGCCGCACCAGACTTCAGCCGGAAAAGGAACGGATCGCCAGCGTTCAACGTCAGGAAATCTGTCTCGGTGTTGATATAAAACGTGACTGTGCCAGTCGTGCTTAACACGCGACCTGCGATCAACCCGCCAAGTGCCGCCACGCCGCCGAGCTTGAGAGAAGCACCTACTGTCCCGACAAGCATCGTAGTCTTAGCGTATTGCTCGCCTGTA
>MDSX01016476.1_pt1 | contig 22298 bp, 9 predicted proteins | sample 811141 | NCBI WGS metagenome assembly MDSX01 (sample SAMN05326642, study PRJNA326480) | marine metagenome | isolation source: seawater | place: Atlantic Ocean: South East | collected 2010
CATCAAAATACTTATTTTTTTCCTCATCTTCATCCCATTCGTCAAACATAAGTGCAAACAAGGCTTGTTGCATGCTGTTAAATATAAAGTTTTGAATAGCTAAATAATATGTTATCCTACTAAATTGTACTGCTCTACTTTCATTTAAAGTTAAACCTTGTATTCTACGCTTATTAATTATATCTCTAATTAATTTTACTTTTATTCTATAATACTGTTGTGGAGTATTTGCATATGCTAATATTACACGACCTAATGAACCAGATTGTTCCATACTAATTTTATCTGGATTACTTGATTGTTGTGATTCTTCTGCTGTTGCTCTAAAATCTTTAAAAGCTCTTTTTTCAGCTTCTTTTTGATCTAAACCTCTCCTTAAATATGTTTTTATTCTGTTTCTATAAAATGTACCACCACCTAAAGATATTGCAAAACTATCCATAAGTTGTGTAGGTAAAAACCCAGCTTTTAATATTTTTGCAATCACACCTTGAGGCCCATTTTTTTTAGCAGCAGCCACAAGATCAGCTTCATTTATATCTAATCTTAATCCACCTCTTCTATCTACTAAATAATCAGAATTAAATAAAAACATAAAATCTTTCCAAAATTGCCTTTGGTTTGCAAAAGCTTTAGTTGCCGCATAAATATTATTGTCACTATAATTAATAAAGTTAGCAAATGATATACCCTGTAATAGAGCAGATCTGATGTTAATAAACATAGTAACACCCACACTATTAGTCCACCAGTCCGCAAACTCATTAATATATTTAGGAGCATCTTTTCTCCTATTTATACCGGTTCTCATTCTTCTGATACTATCTTTTAAAGCAACTAAAAAATCTTTTCCATAGAGCATCTCTATTTTATTTAAAGTATCTTGATCAAATGTAGCTTTAATATTTTCATCCCATTTTTTTAAAACCTCAGCTCTTATTGTTTGAGCTATATTTGTTTGTAAATCATATTTTATAGTTCCCGAAATCCACGCATCATTTGGCTTTATATAGCCTTTTGATCTTCTTAGTTCTAAAGTTTTATTGGCAAGTATTTCTAGTTCAGGATTATTTTTAACATGCGCCAGCATCTTTTTTAAATCTGTTTTAGTTATACTAGGCACTTTCATTTTTAATTTTGTCCACATATAAGCCCTCACGGCCATTTCTTTTGTATAAATAGAACCTTTTTCAATTTTTTCATTTAAAGGGTTGTCTATTAAACCAAATTTATTACGTCTAGGTTTAATTGTTGGTAATGAATTTATTAATGCCTTATAATCCGCCAAAATTCTTACTCTCGCAGTTGAAAGCTTAGTTAATGCTTCATTAAAAACATCATCAAAATTTTCTTTATACCATGCTTTTTGTGCTTCGCCTTCTCTTGCTTTGCCAAAAAAGCTGTATATTAATCCTGTAAAATCTCTTGCCTCTGGGTATACAAATAAATTTTTAAAAAAGTTAGTGTCTTTTTGTGCTTTTTCTCCTCTTATTGTTGCTTCAGCTTTTGTAACTCTTTTTTGTGTTGGTGTGCCTTTTTTATTTTCCAACATTCTATTTAATTCTAATTTAAGATTTTTACCGCTGTACTTTTTCTTTTTTATTGCATCAACTTCGGCATCTAATTTATCAGCTTTTGAAAGAACTGGTTTTTTCTTACGTCTAGAAAAATCTAAAGAAATCTTTTTTGCTTTTTGTTGTTGATTAAATAAATTTTCATTAATAATTTCCCCATTTATATCAACATTTAATTCTTGCATTAAAGTTTTACCCGTCTGAGGATTAATTAAATTATTAGGATTTATACCAAAGTTACCATCATTATCAACTATTTGAGCAATAACATAGTTAAAATATCTTTGCCACCAATAATCTTCACTTATATTCCAAACGTCTTCTATAGACATTTGTTGTGATAATCCAGCTTTACCAAGCATTTCATTATTAACTTTTGATACAGCTATAAGTTTATAATTATCTTTTAATGCTTTAAAATCAGTTTCCCAGTTTCTTTTTGTATCTAAAGCGGAATCCATCAAATATCTAAAAGCACTTACCTGAGTTAAAGCATGTTCAAAAACTATAGGCCCTTTTGTTTTTTTATCTATATATAACAATTCAGCCCCTAATCTATGATAATGATTTAAATTCTTTTGCGTATTTTCAAGCATATGGAAAAAAGCAACAGCTAATTTAGGGTTTTCTCTAACAACTTTGACAATTTCATTCCACATGGTGTCAAAATTACTTAAGTTTCTATCATTATATTTTTTAACAGCACTTTTAGTTGCCTTTTTTCTTACTTCTGTGCCTGTTTTGCCAAATTGATTAGTTGGTTTGGTTTTTATATATTTATCATTCCCTCTTAATGGTTTTAATCCTTCAATTTTTTTAAGCTCTGCTCTTAAATAATCTTTATCCGCTCTACTTAAACTTTTTAAATGTGGCCCTCTACTCCACATATCAGTTCCCCAAAAACCATCTGGCCAGTTACCAACTTCTAATATTGTTTTTACATCTGCAATATATTTTTCTATTCCTTTTCTATCAGTAATTTCATACCAACCATCTTTTACATGCTTATTAAATATTTGCTTGTTCGTTTGTTTAGTATCATTACTAAACATTGCCTCATTCTTCTTGCCTTTAGCAATTGTAATTTTACCTCTTCTTGAAAAACTCATTGGGGATTTTCCATCCGCCATTTCATCAATAATTTTTTGGTTGCTTTCTCTTTTTCTAGCAACATATAATGTTATAGCTTTACCTATTTCAGCTTTAACAGCATCTCTAAATGTTTTTTGATTTCTATTTTTAGGACCCTTAGTTCCAGCCAACTCCCCAAATTTTTGCTCAATAGTTTTGCCATGGTCTTTAGAATCAAATTTTTCTAATGAAGGTATAAATTTATCAAAAGGAATTTTTGCTTGTATAGGATTACCAGCTGCAGTACCCGCTGTCATGTCTGCTCTTCCTCCTTTAACATAAAAGTTATTTCTTATAACGGGTTTTAAACCAGTTGCTGACTTAGTACTACCTTTTATTGTTAATCTTCTTTGGTTTTCAGGAAATAAATTATATATTGTTTCCGCTTTTTCTTCAAAAGTTTTTAATTCTTGTTCAGCTGTTTCGCCAAATATTTTTTGTGTTGTTGATGGCGATGCGTCTTTTGCTGTTTTATAATTAGTTAAATCTACTTTATCTAAATTAGCTGCATATTCATCTTCAATTTCCTGTATTAATTCATTTTGTTCTTCTACAGTTAGATTTTCATCAAAAGTAATTATATCAAGAATAGGATCAATAGTAGGTACAACTTCTTCAATTTCTGACTCTACGTTTTTTAATTCTTTTGTTCTTTCATCAGAAAGACTGATTCTACCTTCTAATTTACTTAATTCTGCTTTAAAAAATCCTTTACCTCTTTTTCTTATAATATCACCAGCGTATGTAGTAAACTTTTGTTTTGCACCAGTTTCAGGATCTGTTTGTTTGTAATTTGTTAATATACTGTTAAAAACATCTGTTAAAAATCCTTTAGCTTTATCAACACCAACTAAGTCTTTTTTAGATATATCATATCCCATCATAGCTAAACCAAATCTATAATATTGATTTACAAAGTCAACTACGTTTTCACTATTTTCAGCTTGATATTCTTCTGCTAATTCTTGTAATGATTTTTCAGGCGTTTTTTCTGCTTTCTTTTTTGATTCAATTAATTCTTTATTAGAAGGTACTTTAGAAGGATCAAATAAGCTGGTTATGTTTTCGCTAAGCTCACCTTTTTCAATACCCTTATTGTACTCTCTTAAAAAATTATAAACACCTCTACCGTTTTTAAAACTAATTTTTTTGAATCCTGCAAATTTAAATACATCAGAAATTATATTACCTAAACGATTCATTACGCCATCATCAAAACTTATTTCTTTTTCCCTTATTAAATCTGCAAATGCAGTAATATATTCTCTATCGTGTGCTTCTACGTCGTAATTATCATTTAATCTTTCTTGTACTTTATCTTTTTGATTTTTAGTTAGTACTTTTTTAAATTTAGCTACCAATTCAGCTTGTTCTTTAGAATTGCCTATTACATTATTTAATATACCATGTAATAATTCGTGACCACCTACATTTACTTGTTCTGTTTTTGAAGCTACATCTTCATTAATAAATATTTTTTTACCTATTATAAATCCTCCAACTTCATTTGATGCTTTAGAATATTTATTTATATTCTTTTTAGATACACCTAATTCTTTTAATCTTTTTAATATTGCTGTTTCATCTGCATAACTTTCAGTTTCTAAACCAAAAGTTTTACCTTGCGTTTCTACAAATCTTTTTGTAGCGGCTATATTTCTTTTACCGATGTCTTGTTTAAGTTGTTGTTGTTTAGACTCTATATCTAATGTTGCCTTAGATTTTCTACCAACTTTAGCATATTTATCAGCAATTGCGTCAATTTCTGATTGAATACCCCTAAGAGTATTTTTACCCATAGTTGTTTTAGAATTTAAATATTTTAATTTTTCAAATTCTAATTCTAATAATGCAGCTCTATCCACTGGGTCTGTTACTCTAGCATTTATTTCAGCTGCTAAGCCAGCTTTTATTTGTTGTTCGTTAATTAAATTTTGAACAAAAGGGTCGTTTTCAGCTTCTAAACTCATATCGCCTATGTCTTCAGGAGCTATTTCTAAATACTCTTTTATTTTTTCTTCACTAACGACCTCGCCATTTATTTTGTATATTGATGATTTAAATCCACCTGTTGAAGTGGCTTGCTTTATAATTTGAACAGGAGCAGCACTAAAAGGGCCTGATATACCTTCTAATATTATTTCTTTAGCATCTAATGGTTTTTCTTCAGCAATTAATCCTAATGCTTCACCACCAGCTCCAGCTGCCATTTCTACCATACCACCTGTGGTTGCACCTGCAACATTCGATATAGCTTTACTACCGCCTAATGCTTTTACAGTTTTGTTTGTAGTACCAAAAAGAGATTTTCTAGTCGCAGTACTAGCGGCCCTCATTCCTCTAAATCCTATTAAAGACCCTATACCTTCAACCCATCCAATTGTTTCGCCTCTTAAGGCTGATTTTCTTTCAATATTTTTTACTTTATCCTCATCATTAAATAATTCTCTTAGGTTTTCTAAATTCATTTCTTTACCATCTTCTAATAAAGCATCTTGAATCTGAGTATAATATGAAAGCATTTTTTCCATGTACTCGGCAGACCCTTTACTATATCCAGCAAAAGTCATTAAAGGTATAGAAACTAATTCTTCAGGAAGTACCGCTAAAGGACCAACTTGCCCAAGCCCTGTTGCTAAACCTGCGCCCGCAACAGCTTCTGTAATCCCAGCACCTTGTGTAACTGTTGAAACTCCACTACCAATAATAGATTTAAAAACTTGTGACGATAAACCTGTAATACCTTCTCTTGCAGTTGCCAATAAAGTTGCTTCAAAAGGATTGCCACCATTTTCTACAACTTTGTCATATTCATCGCTCCATTTATTAAAAGCCTTCATACCTTCTAATGATTCGCTATATTCTTTACCGGCTTGTAAAAATATTTGAAAATCTTCATCAGATATTTGATCTTTTGATTTTCCATATAGCCTTTTAAATATTACTTGATTTAATTTAGCTTCTTTAAGTGCTGGATCTACTGATTCTAATATACCTTCAACCGGTAAAAATGAACTAACTTTTTGAACACCTGGAACAAACCCTAAAGCTGTTTTAAATGTATTTGATATAAATTTAAAATTTTCACCTAATCTATCTTTAACACCTTCTTTTTCTTCTTTAACATTTTGAATAGCTCCTTCTGGAATAGCGGTTGTAAAATTTTCTGCAAAATTACTATCTGTCTCTGTATTAACTGTTGTTACATCAGGATGTTTTTTAAGGTAATCATTTATTGACAAGTTAAGATTTCCCGCTGCTTTTGCAATATCATCTTCACTATAAATTACCCCGTCAAATTTATAATCTGGCATATTATTTTATTTTAAAATCCGTAAAATTCTTTTCCAGTTGGATTATCGCTTAATCCTGGTAAATCTTTAGGTTTTCTATATGATTGACTAAATAAAGTTTTCCAATAGGCTTTTGCATCTGCAGACATTTCAGTCATATCCATATATAAATTAAATAAACCGTTTGCGTCACCTATACTATAAGGGATAGCTGTAAAACTACCATCACCCCTTGGATCTATATATAGTTCAGCCTGATCAAAATTCTCCCATACATCTTCCTCGGTTTTTATACTATCATTTTTATCTTGGTTTATTAATGTTGATACAAATTCTTTTTTTGTTAGTATTCTTGCTTTGGAATTTATACCTGCTGCTTTTATTAGATCATTTTTTATTTGTTGTACATTAAAGTTTTTTCTTTTACCTGTAACCCCTGAAAAATCTAGAGCCTGGTTATATGTATTTTCAGTAACCGCTATATCATCCCTAAGAGATTGCCCAAAAGGAAGTTCCTTAGTCTCTAGTTCTTGTTGAGCTTTCCATATTTTATAGGAAGCTGCGTTACCACTTTTAATAGCATCAACAGTCTTTTTAATAATAGCTTCTTTTGCTAATTCTGGATTTGAAATATATAGAGCTCTGTCATCATCAGTAAAAGAGCTGGCAAACATATCATCATACAATATAGATAATATTCTTTCATCACCTCCCTTTTCAATTAACTGTCTTACTTCTCTTTCAATATTACCTACAGTAAGTGAAAAAGCGTCATTTGAATAATCAATACCTTTAATTCCATTTGCTTCTGCGTTTGAATAATATTGACCAATTAAATTTGAATATTCATCATCTTGTTCAAACCAATCAAAGTCTTTTTTAGTAAATCTATATTCTTTATTTTCATGAGTTGTTATATATGTTGGATTGCCAAAATTATCATATTCAACTGTATAATCAAGCTCGTCAGGTAATAATATATTATCTAATGCTCCTTTTTTACCAGCGTCAAAACCTTTAGATATTCTATGATGGTTTTCAGAATATTCTTTACGTCTAGATTGAATCCAAAGTAAATTGTCATTTACATTATTATATGATTGACTAATACCACTTAATTGGTTTTGAATATTCATAAATTCTTGAGAACCTGGTGTGGCTTCAGCTAATAAATTACCTAATTCATAAAATTTACTTTTATTATCAAATGCCCAAGGAATTAAAGATTCTCTTGTTGTATTATCTAATTTAGAAAAATTTATTTCTTCGGGAAATTTATTAAGTATATTAAAAGCTCTTCTATCTATTTCAGCTCTATGTTCTGCCTGGTGCTTAACCATGTCCATTATACTTTTAGTAGTCTTTTGTATACTTTTATCTATAGTATCTACTAAGCCTGTATTAAAACCGCCTGCTGCTAATCTTGCTCCTAATATTAAGTTTTTATCTGACATAATTTATTATTTAAAAAAGTTTACCTCCAGATATTTTATTAGCAGCGAGCGCTCCTCCTACTCCGGCTGCCATATCTGTTAATCCTCCAACTGTAGCAGCGGTTGCATCTTTTCTCGCTTGATCAGCAGCTGCTTTTCTTTGTTGAGCCATACCTAATAAAGTGCTTTGTCTTTCGTAATTCATTTTTTGGGCTTGTTGCTCTCCGCCTGCAATAGCTGCTTGTCTTTGTTGTTCACCTTGTGCACCCATCATTGCGTTTCTTTGTTCTTGTTGGGCTATACTTGCTGAAGCAGTTTGTGCTTGTTGTGCTTGTGTATTAGCCATCGCTTGTGCTAATGCTGCAACTCCACCACCACCAGCAGAAGCAGCCATACTACTCATAATATTTGCCGCGCCTTGCGCACTTTGTTGTGCTGCAAAATCAGCTGCTTGTGTACTAACCGTTAAGTTTGAATATGGGTTAGTAATATTTTTATATGGATTGCTTATATCCATATCTCTAAATGCTTGTTTTTCTTGTTGCATTTCTTTAGCTGCTCTTCTTTGTTCACGTCTTCTTTTACCGCCTCCAAATAAACTAGCTCCAAATTTTATAAGACCACCTACTGCTTGACCAGCCGCTTGTATACCTGCTGCAGCTACTGCTGGTGCTACCGCTGGTACAACCGCCCAATTCATTCCTCCTGAAGGTGCTTCTATTATTAATTTTGATATTTCTACTATACTTTCCATTATATATTTTTATATATTTATTATTACGTATTAACTACTCATACTAATTTCACTTCCAACAGAATATATTTCTTTAACCGCATTTGATGTGTTTTGCATCTTTACAGTTGCGTGGTAACCTAATAACCCACTTGTTTCCCATCTTGCATTTTTAACATAGAATACAAAATATTTAGCAAATGATCCGCTTATAGGTGGTACTGTTGAATATGAAGCGGTAACTGATGTGGATGTAACAGCTGTTACGGCTCCAACTGCTGTAACAACGCTTCCAGTTGGGTGTATAAAATATAATGTATCACCTTTTTGTAAATCTTGTGGTACATTATTTGTAAAACTATATGTAATTGTATTACCTGAATTACCTGTAACAGTATTATATACACCAATACCTTGTACATTTAAAGCTTTAAAATCTATATCAGATACAGTCTCTCCTTTACCTCTTATGTAGTTAAAATATTTATTTTCTTTATTTACAAATGAATCTACTGCTCCATCTTGTTGGTCGGTAACTATACTAGGGCATGTCCACCCTCCATCTCCTTCATAATTTAATGTTCTAAAATTTTTCATATTAGCAGGAGCTTCATTCAAAATAACCTCTACATATGGTGTTACTTTTGAACCATAAAAATTACAAACACTTCCAACATGATGTTCATATATATGACCATTTTTAAAAGTAAAATATTTATTTTGTATACTTCCTCCAGCCTCAGGTATAAAAGACTTTTTACTAGTCCATCCATTTATTGATTCAGAAAAAGAAACAGTACTATTCGCATTTGTAGGGTGAGTACTAATATTATATTGATGTTTTCTAATGTCATAAGAGCCTACCATATATCCAGTATTTGCCGGTAATGCGTCTCTAAAGAAGCCTTTCATTCCATAATCTGATATAGCTTCCATCCCATCCATAGAATGTCTTACAACTACACCATTTTTTCTATCTGTAAAATATGATCTATGTGTATAAAAAGCAAAGCTCTCTGGATTTGTACTTATACCAAAATTTGAATTATAAGGTATTGCTTGCCCTAAAACAGCATTATTTGATGTTATATTAGCATTACCATCAGCATTAAATAAAGCGTCTTTATTAGTTAATATTTTTACAACTTTATTTTCACAATAAGCTATTATATCATTATGTCTTGTGTGTAATAGCTGTACACTGCCATAATCAGGATTAAGCTGTTTTGTAATATTTTCAGCTATAATAAATTGATTTAACCTATTAACATTTGTTTTCCCATTATATATTTGAGAAAATATTAAACCATTAGAAACTACTTCTTCTTGATAATTATCTTCAAATATTGTTGAAACTCTAACTCCTTTACCAACAGGGGGAGCATTAAAGTCATCTCTTATTGTAACACCCTCAACACCATTTTCAAAGCTAATACAATTATAATACGACAATAGGTTCTTATTACCATGATTACTAGCTATTGTCAAATTTTCTTGAGTTTCATAATATAAGTCAATGTCTACATCATCTTGAGGCTCTGTTTCAAATACAGGTGGATTTATAATATTTTTTAAATTATCTGAACCAACTTCATACACTGTTATTTGCATAACATTTGAAACACCATCTTCACCTTGTCTTCTTAATCTTTGCGTTAAATTTGTATCTAGACTAATACCATATACTCTTCTATTACCACTTGATTCCTGATAATGAAATACTTTTTCTATTTTATAATAGTTTGAATCTGCAGCTGGGCCATTATCAAACCTTAAATAATTACCAGCTTTTAAATTTGTTAAAAAAGGAAGTGAACCATAAGATGAATTTGCGTCTGAATAATCTTTATCGGTTCTTATAGCAAAATGATAATTAGCATTTAATAATTCACCACCATGGTTAGTATTGTCCCATCCAACATGCCCTGATGTTGTTGACCACCCACCTGCTGTAACAACTGCATTTCTAACAGATGAAGAAGAAGTATTTTCACCGGCATTACCACCGCATAAAAAATGTAATTGTCTTGGGTCATCATCATCTTCATCACCATCTAAAGATATTGTGCTAATTGCTTTTAAGTTTTGAACATTAGTAGTTTCACCTCTTAATTCATTTATTAAATTAGTATCAGCTTTTAATTTTAAAAAAAATCTACCTTCAAATTCTGGATTACCGCTTTCATCAATTTCTTTAAGACTGACTAATTTAACACCCTTTCTTAATTCTGTTGTTGTAGGGTTATTTTCGTAATCTTCATATAAAGCTATAACATCATTACCAAATTCTTCAGTAAAATGTAATTCAATATCATCATTGCCATTAAAGTTTACTTCTTTTGATTTTACTTCATAAACTTTACTTTCATCATCTCCACATATAAATTTAACTTTTTTACCCGGGCTAAAAGCAGCATATGCGTCTTTTGAAACACCATGTCCTGACCCTGCGTCGGTTTCAAAAAAAGATGTGGGCATTGCTGTAAATTTTGCAGTATCACTTGCTATTTTTAATTCACCAATATTAAATGCAGTTCTTATTGTAACCCTGTTTTTATCTGGCACAGGTGTTGAACCTGGTTTTATTTTAGTTTGATTGTGGTCTTGCTCAAAATTTCTACTAAAACCAAATGATGACGGCCTATAGTCTTCTTTCATAGGCTTCGCTAAGAACTGTGGAGGAGTTGTAAGCTTGTCTAATACTTTAAATTTATCTGTAATTTCAGATGGATTATTACCTGTTTTTTTCTTTAAAATTAATATATCATCAACATCAACTTTATTAATTTCTGCTGATGGAAATGATACATATACATAACCTTGATCATCTTGATAAAAACTATCAGCACATAAATTATATTGTATAGATGAAATTTCTTTAATAAAATATCTATAATTTGTTGCAAAAGACGGGGCTGAAGAAGTTATTTTAGCCATTAATTGTGTCATATTTTTAGCTTGCCCTTGTGGTATTTTTATAATACCAGTTTTATCTGTAAGAACCGGAGTTTGTCTACCGTATTGATCCATATATACAACACCCACTTGGTAAGTTCTATTAGACTTCATAGATTGTCTTTCATTTCTATTAGAATCAGTAGGGTCATATCTATTCCTTAAACCAATATCAAATGTAATAGGTGTAACAGGTAAATCAAATTGATGTGTATAATTACCATATATTAATCTATTTGCTGTTATATCTTGTGACTTTGCCTTTTTAGGCACACTATCAAATAATCTTAGTAATTGATTTGATGGTAATACTTTAAATATTTGTTCATCTTTTACTTCAAATGTATTAGCAATACTGTTATTTGATTGTCTTTTTATAGTATCTACAATATATACATTTGTTCCCACGGATTCTCTATATATTACATCAATCTCATCAACATCCGCATGTATATTACTATCTAAATTTGTAAGTGTTAACGAGCGCAGTGTATTTACCATTGCTTTATTATAACCATCTTCTGCATCATATTCAAAACCAGAACCTGAACCAACAGTACTATCAGGTAAAAATGCAGCATTAGAAAATGGTGCCAAGCACGAATATTGACCATTATTATATTTATATCTATATGAAAATCTTGGAAATTTTAATTCAAAAAGAGGGTTATCTTCTTGTAATATACATGTATAAGCTACAGCCGCACCCCTAACTTGTTTACTTATTGTTAATATTTCAGCGCCTGTAAAACTTGTGCCTCCCCCGTAATTTGAAGCCATTTTTATTCTAGCTTCTGTTTTAGTTATTACGCCATCCGCTGCAACAAAATCAAAAGTAAATACTATAACATCATTTGCAAGATATGTGGGATCAGCACTAAATGTACCAGACACTGTTGCCCCAGAGTCTTTTGCGTTTTGTAACCCACTACCGCTGCTAGCCGCTAAATTAATAGTACAAGTTACCGTATTACCCCCTTCAGTACCAGCCCCACCTCTTGTAGAACTACTCATAGTTAATCCAGGCGCAGCCTGTGGCGACTTTTTAATAACGTTTATCCTTTCAGCTGTTAAACCTGTGCTTGTACCAGTAGAGCCTGAAGTTTGACTTCTCCAATATTCAATATCAACTTGTCTGGGTTCATTTAAATTATCTGTAAAAAATAAAATACCATCAATAACATTTGCTCCAGTTATAAAATTACTAGTATTAAAATTTAATACGCTTCCACTATCAACTATTATTGTATCGTATGTGTTTGCTTGATAATCCCATTCTGCTATTAAATCTTTTGCTGAAGATGTAATAAACCAATATATTTTATTATTTTTAATATCTTTTACAGTACCAATACATTTTGCACTAGATAAACTTATTGTATCTCTTTGGGTATTACCTAAAATACTTCTTAACGCGCCAACATCACTACCCTCTGAAAAGTCAACGTCAACATTTACAGCGTCTCTATATTCACCATTAGGAATCAATCTTTCATCAAGGTCTTTATTCATTTTACCCTGTATGAAAGCATTTTTAATTTCTGGCATACTTTAGTGTTTTATTACTTTAGATTTATTTCTCATTACTTGAGCTAACTCTCTAGGGTTGAGGTTTGCTAATCTTAATTTTGCGTTTCTCATTGATGCAAATCTATCTCTTTTATATCTTTGAATTACATACTCTGGAAAATTTGTTCTAGCACTTACTATAGAATATACAATATGTTTATATAAAGCTTCTTCTGCAAACTTATGTACTTTCATTTCAGAATCAGTTCCCATACTGTCTGAAATATATTTTATTGTTATTACAGCATTAGCTAAATCAGATGTAAAATGAAATTTACCATTTAATTCATCTATCATAAAATTACCATTTTTTTGAGCAGTTTCTGGATTTAACCCAAATCTTCCGCCGTATTCAGATATTCTTTCATGTGCTCTTTCTAAGTCATTTTCTACATCGCTATTAAATAATCCTGTAAAATTACCGGTATTAGTATCTTTAAATCTTGTTTGTGTAACCGGGGTCTGAGTTAATAAACTATCGTCATCATCAAATAAATATTCCGCATCTGAGTCTTGTAATATAGATTCTGTTGGTATAGATGTATATCTTATAGGATATAAAGGTCTTTCTACGCCTGCTTTGTCAATTCTGGATATTTGGACATAATCTACATAATCTTGTGGCATTAATATTGATAAAGAATTACCAACTTCAACTTCTTGTATTTTTTCTACCTTGGTTAAATCATAACTGAATTCTTGTAGACCTCTTTTAGCATGAAATAAAACATCTGTTCTTTTAACTCTAGGTATTATTTTATCTTTACCAACATAAGAAATCATAAAATTATTAACTATATCTGATAAAGATATATACCTATAACCGCCTACTGGTGTTGTTAACTTAATTTCTACAACATCTCCAGCCGCTCTTTGATTACCAGTTGTAAATATTACTTTACCTGCATTACTCCCGGTTGATGCATAGTTATATATATTATCGTCTACCTCGGAGCCATTTATAAAAACAATAATAAATGATTTGTTTGATGGTAAGGGGTCCATTGTTAATTGAAACTCGGTTTGATTAGCTGTTGCTGTAAATTTTTCCCCCGGAGTATAATACTGATAATGTGTTTGATTTATAAATCCCATTTATTATGCTTTTTCTTGTTGTATATCCTTCATTTCTTCGGCTGATCCTGTTTGGTAAAGATTGCCATCTTTTAATAATATACCAGCCAATGCTAATATCTTATTAACTAATTCTGTTTCTTCAGATTCATGTAGTTCAAAATTAACTGAGCTAGCTGAATCGTATAATCCTGTTGTTGAGTTTGCAGTCCATGATACTGTTGCGGGTACTTTTACATAATTAGCATAAACATTACTAGTTATTTGTGTTGCTAAATTTGTAGTTGTATTAACATCACCATATACTTTTATCCCAGCGTTGTCTCTTATAAATATAGGAAATTCATTTGATGGTTGAGCAATAGGTGATTTTTGAAGATATAGCCATTCTTTTTGAGATACTTGCTCTGCTTCTCTACATGTAGGACAGTTCGTTAATATAGAACCTAATCTGTATAAATCAGCTGGTAAGGTAGTGCCTCCAGAAACTGATATTAATACTTTTTCAAATATACTTATTTTTTCTTCTAAGATTTCCATTATATCAGAATATTCTGTTTGATTTCCAGGTATTCTACTAAATTGATTTAAATCATAAAAGTATTGCTCAAATATATCTAACTGAGCTTGGTTAGCCATTGTGTTAAATTCCTGAGGAGTAATATATCCTCGTTGTTCTTTGTTAGTTATAGCTAACACTCTTTGGTATACTGTGTTTACGTTTACTGCCATTATATTATTATTATAGGTTAAAGGCCCACAATCGCAGGCCTTCCCCTACAATTGCTTTACTTTAATTTTTTTTCAATATTTTGAAATACTTCAATTCCGTCATCGGTTTTAAAGTAAGCTGCTAATGCTGAATATGGGTTTTCATCAAACGGAACTTTAATTAATTTTCTATCAGTTGAACCCCACATAAATGTTCTTTGGTCATTAGATAGTTTAATAATACCTTGTTCTGTTGCTTTTATACCTACATTTCTAATATTTAGATTTTCATCATTAGCTAATTCTAAGAACAAAGAAGGATTTCTTCTAGCAAATAGCAAGCAATCTCTTTTAAGTTCTTTAGAAGTCATCTTAGACACTCCATTTCCAATCTCAGCTCTTAAAATTGCTTCAATATGATCCAATTCTAAAGATTGAGCTAAATTTAAAGCTTTAATTTCCATTTCTAAATAGTCAATATCATTTTCTGCTATTTGTACTGGATTATGTTCTTTAAATTTTTTATTTAAATCTGGGTGGTGTGCTAAATATTTTTGCAAAGTTTGTTTTTCTTTAGGAACATATAATTGTCCGTCCCTAAAAACAACATGGGTTAATCTTTCTGGGCCTTTCATTTCATCAGCAAATATTGTTTTTTGATTTTCACAATATTTAATTTCTCTTTCATAGCCTAGTTCTTTGTCAAACCATAAACATCCTCTACTTTTTATCATATAAACTATAGGAGATTCACCTATTGTTAGTTCATATAATTTATCTACAAATTGTGACTTTTTTATTTTAGGTGCCACAGCCTTTTCTACTACAGGTTCTACAACCTTAGTCGTTTTTGTTTTTTCCATGATATAATATAATAAAAGTTAAAAATAAAAAGGGCAGGGTGCCGAAGCACCCATTCCTTTTAAATTAAGTATTAAGAGTCAAATCTGATAAAGTTGTTAGCAGCTTGTACTACTAGACATCTTTCTGAAAGATAGTGAACTTCCATGTTATCTTTACCAGTTGTAGATGCTCCACCTACAGAACCAGTAATCCATGATTTCATTCTTCTATCATCAGTTTCAGATGCTCTATATCTTACGTGTAAGAAAGGTCTTCTAACATTTTTACCTAACATTTGGTCATACACTGAAGATGTACCAGCTGGTACTAAAAGTCCTTTTAATCCTCCTACTAAACCTCTTGTAGATTTATCGTTAAGATATTTCCAGTCAGTTTTATAAAAGTCATAAGAACCTCTTCTAAATCCAGAGAATCCTAAGTTAAGTGCCATGTCAGCAGAGTTTTCAAATACACCGTAATTTACACCTGTTGAAATATTAGGGTTTAATCCAGCTAATAAATCATCAACAACTAGATTTGCGTCTCTATTTAAGAACATCATGTTCTCTTCAATAGCTCCTTGCTTATCTAGTTCTTTTAATAGATCATCAAATTCCGATAATACTGCACCTGAATCAAATTGATTAGTTGATACAATACCTCTAGAACCAATAGCGGATAAAAGACCCTCAGTACCTTGAACACCACCACCTGTTAAATCATGAAGCTGGGAATCAGCAGTTGCAGTTCCAGATGTAGCCACCTTTTCTGCTTCAATCATTGACATTTCTAAATAGTCTTCAAATCTTACTCTAGTATCACCTTCAGCCTTCATATACCATAAGTAACCTGCTGCTCCAGACTCACCACTTACTTCAACCCAACCAATTTGAGCTGTATCAGAACCAGAAACCTCAAAGTGATCTTTGATAATAATTGGTCTGTTAGTAAATGATTTAAAGTTTGGTTCAATAGCGTTAGTCATAGAATCAGTTCCTTTTCCAAATTCAGAACCGTATACAAAGAACTTAATAGCTTTACTACCTGTAGCTGATGTTCCAGCTAAGTCATTAATATTTTCAGCTCCATAAGGCATAAGATCTAATTTAACACCATTAGCATAATCTGCAGTGGCATCTTCGATCCCTTTATTAACACGAGCTTTAAATACTACTCCTTCTACTACAGCTACTACAGTTGCTCCTTTTCTAACTGCGTGAGCTTCTGTTGCACCTGAGTCAATTCCTGTAATTGCAGTAACTATACCAGTAACTACATCTACAGTACCATTATAAGCTAGGTGTAATCTACCTTGCTCAGACCAAATAACTTGGTCAGAAGCCATAGGCATTTCAGCACCTACCATTCTCAAGAATGAAGAAACAGAACGGTTACCGTACCTTTCTACCTCCTGAGCGTACAATTCAGGTAAAAATTGTTGTGACCAATTTTTTCCATCTGTACCATGAAAATTTAAATAGTTAGACGACAGCGTTACTTTTTGAGTTGCTGGGCTAACTAAACTGCCGGCCGCTGGGCCAGCAAATGAAACATTATTTGCCATTTTTCAAAAGTTTTTAATAGTTTTTTAATTTTAGTTTAATTCCTGACAAATCATCTCCGCTAACAACTCTTGCTTTCATTCCACCAGCCTCAATATCTTGGTGCCCTGATCTAGGACTCATATTGATATTTTTGGCAGACTTAACAGATTGCTTAATAGCATCTGCCTTGCCTTGTTCATAAAAGTGTTGAGCGATAGCATCGGAATTCATCGCGGTAAACAAAGCTTTATGATAACCAGGAGCATCAGCCATCTTATTTTCTTTATCCAAGAACTTCTTAGTAAAGTTATTGATGTCGCTCTGGGTTTCTTTAACCTCATTTACATTCTTCACATTAAACCTAAATCTCTTATCCCCGACATTATATTCAAAACCTTTGAACTTATCGTTAAAAAGCGAAGTGGTTTTACTGTTAAACACATCTCTTTGAGATTGTGTTATTTTTTGATTAGCTTCGGTTTCTTCATTATATCTATTGAAAAAATCCATAGCTTTCTGGGCCTCAGGTGTTAACCTGCTCCCAGCCTTAATTTCTTTATAATATGTTGCTCTAGCATTTTCTAATTGATATTTTGCCTCAGCAACCGCTTCTTTAAAAGCTAATTTTTTTCTTTTTATATCATTAGGTTCGTCAATTTCTTCATCATAAGAAAAACTATCATCAATTAAAAACGTTACTTCTTCTTGTGACAAATGTGGTTTACTGCGAGAATAATATTCTTGTAATAAATCCATTTGTTCGAACTTTTCATAATCTTTGTTTAAAGCAACATAATCTTCTAAATCTCCACCAGTTTCATTCATAAACTTAACTAAGTCTTGGATATTTTCTGGATAGTCTATTGATTCTTGTGCTTCAACTTCCGGTAATACTTCTTTTTGTTCCGGTGTGGGGTCGGCAACTTCAACGCCTGTTTCCACTCCTGTATCGTCAGCTGAATCTTCTTCATCTGTAATTTCTTGTAATACCGATTCTTCTTCTACCGATTCTTCCTCTTTATTGTTTTCAAGGGCCTCTTCAGCAACGACTTCTTCAACAACTTCCTCAACAACTTCGTCGGGGGTTTCTTGTTTTGGAGCGTCTTCTACTTGCTCTGGAACGGTATCTTCTTGGTTATTAATTTTACTGTAGTCAACTTTATACATGTTTGATTCTTCATCAAACCCTGCATTTTTTTGCACTACTTCTTCTTTTTCTTGCACAGATAATTCTTCACCTGTGTCTAACACTTTAGCTTTAATTTCTTTTGCCATAATAAAATATTATATGATTATACAATTTATATATTACTTAGGTTCAAACGCACCTAAGTTAAAATTACCGCTTAATATATCGTTTCCTGCCGATTCAAATTTTTTAGGCGGTTTACCAGATTTTCTCTGGTCAATTAATTCAGATTGTTGAGATGCCTGTATTTTTGTACGTTCATCTTTACGATCTTCTTTTTTATGCATTCCAATAGATTCTGAATCAGCTTTAACTTTTGCTAAAGCCATATTCATTTGAAATTCAATTTGCATTAACTGCTTTTTTAACTCTGCTTCTCTGTAAAGTTTATTAGTATCTAATTCGTTTTTAGCTTGTTCTAATTGTATTTTACTTTGAGTTAGAGCTTGTTGTTTTTGTACCTCTGCTTGTGCTGCAACCTGCTGTGCCTGAGCATTTGCCTGTGATTGTGCTTGGATATTTTGTTGTTGCATTTGCTGGTCTCTTTCTTGCTTTTTCTTTCTTCTTAATTTTAAAAGTTGATTAGCAAGTTTAACATTTTTAATCATTCTAATATCAATAGCATCTTCTAATTCAATATTATTTTGTGCTATTGCTACTTGAATATTATTTTCTAATAGTTGTTTTTCTTCTTCATCCGGTTCTAATTCTAAGAATATACCAAAATCATGTAAATGTAATTCTGATAATTCTTTCAATGTTCCAACGTTATGAGAACCTATGCTTTGAATAAATGCACTTGCTGTTGGAGAATATTCTAAAACATCTGAAATTCTTAATGATATTTTTTCAGCCATTTCAGCAGTTAGGAATAATCCACTTTGCAATATATGTCTTGTAGCTGTATTACTATTAGCCGCTGCCAATTTTTGCACACCAACTAACGCATTTTTATCTGGCGAACTTCCATCTCTAGCTTCATTAAGTCCCGTGGCGTCTCTCATCATTTGTAAATAATAATTATATGTACTTATTAATGCCGCTAATTTACCAGTACCTGCGCTATTATTTATTTCTTGTATTGGTACTTTACCAGGATTCATGTCCCCATCAGATGTAAATGATCTACCAATTATACTACCAGTTTGGAAAAACATGTTTAATGCTTCTTGAGGGTTGTAGTTACTGCCATTACCTAAATCAACTTCTGCTAATCCATCAGCATCAACATATACACCATCAGGAACCATCCTAGAAAGTATTTGTTGAATTTTTAAATGAGTTAATTGAATCATATCTGCAAATCCAGTGACTCTGCTAACTAAAGATTCAACTTGCCCATTATATAATCTTGGAGCTACTATAGAATAATTAAGTTTAACTTTATTTACATCGCTTTTTTCACGCAACATATTTTCACAAAGATTCCATTTAAGCAATTGTTTAGCCCCTGGTAAATATACACCTTCATAGACAACCTCAATATTTTTAGCAATACGCTCAAATTTTAATCCCTCAACCATTGGTGGATTAAAAGCGTCTGATTTTTTAATAATTTTTTCAGCACCAGTTGCCGTTTCTTTTACTTTATAAACCTCATTCATGTACGTTTTGTAACTAAAGTACATTAATTGAACTGAGTTATTATCTGTATTATTAACTTGAGAATTATACTTGTTGTAGCTATTGTAATCTCCATTACCTTGGCTTTGTATTTTCTTTAAATCTTCATCTGTTAAATTTGGAAATTCTTTTTTAACTTCTGATATATTAACATTTTTAATTTCGCCTACATAATATATGTCATCAAAATACGGGGATTCAGTATAAGAATAAACAATATTTGCAGGATCAACATATTCAATTTTTATTCCTTCTGATTGTGTAAAATTGTTTTTAACACAAGCCATTCCAAGAACAGCTAAATCATAATAAAACCTTTTCTTAGTTAACTCATAATTATTTTGATTGAATATAGTTGCTATAGCTTGTTCTTCTGCAATTTCAATTCCTTGCTTATAGCTTAGCTGCATATGTAATTCTAACTCTTCGTTATTTTCTGGGAGTTGATCTGCGGGTGAATTATATATATTAATACCAAATTCTTTTTGGGCATACTCAGATAACTCTTTAGTTTTCATATCCATAAGCATACCTTCCATATATTTGGTTCTTTTATTAACACCAAATGGATCTTGTGAAAATGCTTTTATATCATAAGTTCTTTCTGCAATACCATTTACAACTATATCTACAAATTTAGGTATAATAGGAACTGGCTTCCAGTCTAAATTAAGATATGATAAATCACCATTAATAGATAATTCGTCTTTATATTTTTGTATGCTTTGTTCTCCTCTAGCATACAATCTTAATTTATGAAAATTATTTTGGTTTTGAAAAAATCTATTTACTCCATGCGATTTTTTAAACCACTCATTTTCTATAGCTCTTGCAACTTCTAAGCCATATTCCATACTCAACTTTACATCGTCTCCTACGGTTTGACTTGGAAAATGTGATTTCATAACTGATTCAGCCATACTATTCTTTTATTATTTTTGATAAACTTCCTTTATTTTCGTATTTTGAAAAATTAATATTTACTTTTTGCTTTATTCTTTCAGCGTGTGGTCTATACTTATTTTTATTACATGCCATAATTGCTAAGCCTGAGCTAATAGCGGCATCAAACTTTGTTCTTTTATTTATATCAAATTTAGCCCAATCATTAAGTGTTCTATTAAAATATAGATCTCCATATGAACCATCTGACATAATACCAACGTGGTCATTAATATAAGTTTCAATTGCAGCCGCGTGTGCTTGTCTTATATCTTCACTTGAGTTAGGTATTCCACCTATTTCTTTTTCTGTTACTGATAACTTATTCTTAGCCTTATCAGGCCTATTCATTGAATAACCTCTATAACCTCTTCTTTTAAAATAATATAATAATCTAGGTTTATTGTTTTCTGCAAGTATTGGCATTCCATAAAATATGCAAGCCATTAAAACATCTTCAAAAAACATTTCAGCTGTTTGGGGCCTGGCTACATATTCTAAAAAAAACATATTAGCAGGAGCATTATCCATACTAAATTTAGTTAAGCCATGCAAAGCCCCCTTGGAGCCTTGCCCGTCAGTTGTTCCTGATATATCATAACTATCACAACCAAAAGCGCCCATATGTTCATTACCTGGGTATTTTATACCATTTTTAATTATAATATTATTTTGTAATTTTATACTCGGAACCCAGCTGATTTTAAACCTTCCGTTAAGATTTGGTGTAAACTGGACCTCTGTGTCCTTAATTCCATTTTTCCACGTAAAGCTGCCAACGGTAACTTGCGACAGATTTGCGACTTCATCATTGTAATCAATTTGTTCGTAAATTTTTGCTAGATTAAATATGCTATTTCTTGTTTCATCTCTAAAGGCATGTTCTTCGGTTCTAGGAAATTGCCTATAAAATTCGTTTAATGCGTCTTGGTCTCCTTTTAAACCTTCAACTTCATTTTCCCAGTGGCTAATAACTCCAACATCAATAATTGATCCGTGGAAATCCTTAATTTCTTTTTCCGGTGTTTCGAATACAGGTATTCCATAAGAATCAATGAATCCTTCGAAATTCCATTCCATAGGAATGAACAAAGAATAGAGTCCTGAGCGAGTCTGTCCATTGCGGTTTCTTTTTGTAACATCTGAGTCATTATATAATTTTTTAAAATTATCACCACCTTTATCTGACGAGTTACTTGTTGAACCCATCATACACTTACCAATTACCCTACTACCTAATCTTAATGTGGTTTTCGTGACCCTCCAGTTGTTGAGGATATTATTGGGCTTTTCCCACTTCCCTGATTCGTCGTGTACGAGGAGTTTGAGTTTCTCCCCATCGTAGGCATTATCACCGGTGTTCTTCCAATCGATGGTCGTGTCAAGTCCCTTGAGATCCTCCAGGGTTTCGTCGGCGGCAGTGGGTGCGGCGGTAAGTTTACGACGGGTGTACTTGGTTGCGGGGACACGGTAGGCAAGCTCGGTCTTTGGACGGTCCATTCCGTCCTGGGTCGGCTTGAAAAAGAAGGGATAATTAACTGATATGGGTACCACCTTATCTGTGAACATCTTCTTTGCATCAGGACCGGACTTGGATAATATACCATACCTACTGTCACTTGATATGGTTGCCAAGTTAACCACCTCTCCTGAGGCCATGAAAGAAAACCCGGAACGCCTGTTC
>MDSX01036036.1_pt1 | contig 22267 bp, 26 predicted proteins | sample 811141 | NCBI WGS metagenome assembly MDSX01 (sample SAMN05326642, study PRJNA326480) | marine metagenome | isolation source: seawater | place: Atlantic Ocean: South East | collected 2010
TATAATTTTATATCCAACAATAAATGATCTAATAGATTCGAATATCTACATGTTAACGTATAAAGGTGAAACTATATATGTACCTTTATGGCATAGAGAATTATATTATGAAATAGGAGATGACAAATTATTAGTTAAATGCATACCAGATTTAAGTGATAATATTTATGTAGATGATGATAACGACATACACATTAAAGTTAAATTTAATTTATCTGAAATAAAAGATAGTAGTAGTATATTATTAAATTTAGGAAATAAAATGTTGGATTTTGCGATTAAAGACAAGGAGCTAATAAATAATAAGATTGAATTAGCAGGTTTAGGTACAAACAAAATAGAGAAAAATATAATGGTTGATAATAAAGCAAATTTGATAATTCACTTTAATTAAAATTAATAATTTTATTAATGTATTATATAATGAGAACATTTAATTCAATGATGAAACAATTCAAGAAATCTTTAGGAAATAAAAGTATAGCGCCATTAATATTAGTTAGTTTAACAATAGTAATATTATCTATGTGTTATAAAAATAAAAACCAAATGTTATTTGGAGCGGGGTCAATGTTCGAGGGTTTGACAGAGGGCGCCGACGGCGACGAGGAGGATGGCTTTACAGAGGGCACCGAACACGTTGCGGTGGAGGCCGGGCCCGAGGAGAAGAAGGAGGGCTTGGTAGAGGGCGATGATTATGAAAAAGACACTGAAGGATTTAGGGGGTTAAGAAGAAGAAGACAAGGATTCAGAGGGTTAAGAAGAAGAAGACAAGGATTCAGAGAAGGATCAAGTTGCGGCGCGGGTAGACGGGATAATGAAGGATATGAAGCCTACATGCCCGATACGATAGGCGCGCCTATTTAGCATAATAATTTAAAGGAATGTGAATACTAAATAATAAAATTATTTAGTATTTACTTATTGTTTGTTTTTTTTAGTTTTTTTAAGATAATTTTTATTTTTCTTAGTTTTATTGTTGTTGGATAACATACCTAATAGTCTATTATGTAATGACTCACTTACAATATTAGTATCGTAATTTTTATTTTGATAGTCGTTGTTAGTTTTAGAATCAACTTTAAAGTACATATTTGGAATAACAAGATTACCGTTAAACGTATTAATTATTTCATCAGTATCTAAAATGACATTGTAATCCTTACAGTTAATAGCGTATCCACCTATATAAGTTTTATTATTTTTACTAAGTTTAGCGAGATCTCTCTCTTTAAAATATTCCATTATATATTAATTATAATATCTTTTAATATCAATACCAGACTTAATGTCTCGTTTATTTTTAATATAAGTTATAATATTTTTTACATTTTCTTCATCGTCTATAATTTCATTTAAACAAGTTTCTACAAATTTAAAGGTTAAAGGTTGGGCTGTATTAAACATTTGAAATTTTAATTTTCCATCATTAATATTAATTATAGCATTATCCATATTTTTTTCTCTAACATACGACACGATTAAATCGTTTATTGTAGTTTTATTATTTCTTATAACTTTAAGTTGATCGTTTAATTGTTTATACTTATTATCTAATTCAACCCATTTTTTTATATTTTGTTTTAAATCTTCGCTCATATAAATTTCCTAAATATAATTATATTACAAAACTTAAATAATATAATTATTCTCATTTCTTTTTCTTATGGTAAGAACGTGGTTTTCTACGGCGACGTTTTTTTTTTTTTTTAGTATAGATGTATTTTGGATTAGTTTTATACGCAGAAGCATCATTTTTTCTTCTATTGTAGGTTTTTTTTTTGATAGTGTTAATAATCTTATTATCCCAAACATAACCTCCTATTAATTTAAGAACCATTTATATAAATTATATATATTTTCTATTTTTTATTAAAATAATAAATGTTCCTAAATTAAGAATTAATATAATAAGTAATATAATAAGATATATTACTAGGTAAAGATTAATTTGTGGTAATAAATTATCCATAAAATTATCGCAAATAGGTTTTGATATAGATTTGATTTGTTCTTTAATTTCATCTTTTTCAAGTAATTGCAAGAATTTTTCAACAATACTATTTTTCATTTAATAAATGCAATAATATTTTTTATTAAGTTGTCGTTAATTAGTATAAATTATTGATATATTTTCTATATAAAATAATATGTCAATAATTCACCAAGCAGATAGTGATATAGATATAAACAAATTACATTTAGCAAGTCCAATACCCGGACACAGTGGTGCATATTTTTCTAAATTATTATTTGGTAGTAATGATGATCCTTTTTACATACAAACGCCTAGATGTAGAACAAAACAAGGTATTATAAAAACGGGATCAGGTAAAAAAAGATACACAGATCTTTTATTTTCAACACACAACGATAATTTTATAAGTTTAATTAATTCTTTAGAAGAAACATTACAACAAATGATTTTTAGCAAACAAAAACTGTGGTTTGTTAGCGATGATTTAGAAATAGAAGATATTCAAAATTCGTTTACATCACCTATAAAGGTTTATAAAGGTAAAAATTATTTATTGAGAGTAAATCTAAATCAATCTAGAAGTAATATTGAGAATTCAATACCTATATTTAACGAGAGTGAAGTTCCTAGAAGTTTAGATAATATAACAGATAAAACAGAAATAATTAGTATATTAGAGATCTTAGGTATTAAATTTACGCAAAGAAATTTTCAGATCGAGATTGGTGTAAAACAAATTATGTTGATAGAGAACTCTCCAATATTTGATCAATGTTTGATAAAACCAGATAATGTAAATGTTAAAAAAAAAAATTTAGAAGAAAGTTTAGAAAAAAGTGATAACGACATAGATATTGAAGATAGTATTGAAAGACAAATAACAGATAATGATGATAATGATGATGTCGAACATGATATAGTAGAAGATAATGTCGAAAATGTAGTTAGTAATAACGGTGAAAGTGAAGAAGATTCTAAGTTAGAAATAGAGGATGAAATAAATGATTTAATAGAAAAAGATAAAAGTAAAAATGATAATGGTTTAGAAGAAATAGAGATTAAATTAAATGGTCAAGTGGAAGATGAAAAAATGGATTTAAAAAAACCGATTGATATATACATGAATATGTATTTAGAGGCAAGACAAAAAGCAAAGGAGGCAAAAAAAATTGCATTAGAGGCAGAATTGGCGGCTAATAACATAAGAGATACTTATGCATTAAATATAGATGATGAGGAAGATGATAATTAAATTAGACGAATTTGAATAAAATTTTTATGTTGTATTTTTTATATAATGAAACAAATGGATTTATTTAAGAAAAAAGGAAATGAGCGTTTTTTACTGTTAATTGGTGGAATAGCTTTATTATTTGCATTATCAAGATATTCGTCAAGTAAAATGAATGATGGATACGGAATGTCTGGAACACACCTGAGTGAACCAAGACATTTAGAGAAACGTGAAGATAATATATTAGGAAGTAATCCCTCATCCCAAGTAAATCATCTAGCAATGTCTTCTGGAAATATTTTAAATAATAATAATAACAAACCTGATACAGGATCTTTGTTACCAAAGGACAATAATTCGAAGTGGTCGCAATTAAATATTCAAGGAAGTGGTAATTTTGAAAACGTTAATTTATTAAAAGCCGGAAGTTTAACAGGAATTAATACGGTTGGTACCTCTTTAAGAAACGCTAATTTACAGCTTCGCGCTGAACCACCTAATCCTAAAAACATGACAAACTGTCCTTGGAACCAATCGACAATAGAAGGTGATAGCAACTATGCTTATGGATTAAAAGTAGAATGATAAATAATTAATATAAGTATATTTATTATATTAATTATATTTTTTCTTGCTATTTCTACTAAGCCTCTTTTTAGAAATAGAAGCATATTTAAGATTTTTTCCAATTATAGGTTTACATAGATTAGAATCTATACACATATCTGCTTTTTTTTTTATTATATTGGCGTTAACATTAAAAGGAATGTTATAATCATAGTAATTTAATACGAAAATTTGTTCATTTTTGGTTAAAGTCATATATAAATAAATATATATAATATTTTAAAAAATATATGCAAAAAATATTGTATATAATATTGATTATATGTATATTATTTGTTTTCTATACATTATTTATGAAGCGAAATAAATGTAAAGTAGTTATTTTTGACCTAGATGAAACATTAGGGTATTTTTCAGAATTAGGTTTATTTTGGGATGGTTTAGAAGATTATACCGATATCAAGTTGGATAATTTAGACATGAGAGCTCTATTAGATACATATCCGGAGTTTATAAGACCAAATATTATGGCGATATTAAATTATTTAAAGATTCTAAAAACGAAAGGTACATGTCATAAAGTAATGATATACACAAATAATCAAGGACCGCGTCAATGGGCGTTAAGTATAAAAGATTATTTTGAATACAAATTAAATTATCCTTTGTTTGATAAAGTAATTTCAGCATTTAAGATAGGTAATGAAATAATTGAGCCTAAAAGAACAACACATAATAAAACAGTAAATGATTTTTTTAATTGCAGTAAATTACCTATAAATTCTCAGTTGTGTTTTATAGATGATCAATTTCATCCTGAAATGGTAGGTGATAATGTTTATTACATATATTTAAAACCATATAAATATGGTTTATTTCCAGACGAGATGATTGACAGATTTGATAATTGTTTATTAAAAAAATATGTTAAAGGAGACTATAATAAATTTAGAAAGTATATGCTAAATCATATGAAAAGCAATAGTTATGAATATAAAACTGATGAAGAATTAGAAATAGACAGGTTAGTAAGTAAAAAAATAATTGAGAATCTGCAAAACTTTTTTTCAGATTGTTCTAAAAACTGTACTAAAAAACGTAAAAATTAAAATTTAATATTTTTATTAAATTTATACTTAATAAAATCATTAACCGTTGTAGTAGAGAATAAGAATAATGCAGCAGAAAAAACTATTTTTCTATCTAATTTATTAAATTTAAATTTACCGTATGGATTAAATCTTATCATTAAAAATAAACTTACAATAGTTTTTAAAAACGAACTATATAAATCTAAATTATTATTTGGTATAATAAATAATCCAGATATACTTAATAAATATAGTAATAAATTAAACTTAATCAAATTAATATATATTAATTGTATAATATTATTGAATTTCATTAATATAATATATATATATTAATTAATGAGAATATTAATATCATCTGTTGCTTTAACAATTATGTATTTAATATCAGGAATAAATGAAATAAAAAATTTCAGTAAAATAACAAATGAAGTTAAGAATAAAATAAAAATGAAAATGCTTCCATTAATATTTTATAAGTTAATTATGATTATAGTTATATCTATTAAATTGTTAGCACCATCAATAATAGTATATTCATTATATACAGAGACGTTGTTAATATATGGATTATATTCTTGCTATATTTTGATAGGATTTACTATTTTAGCAACTGCACTTTATCATCCACCAACAAAAAAAGGACATTATTATCATTTTATTAAAAATATAGCAATAATAGGAGGTTTATTAGCATTATCAGATAATTTTATACAATAGGCTGTTGTTGTACAAATTCTTGGGCAAGATAACCAAGAGAAGCAAACATTGCTAGGCGACCATTAGATAATTCTCTTTCGAGTCGTAGATCAGAATATTTATCATCAGGTACTTTAAGAACATTACCAGGTTGATAATGTTCATCAAGTTTAAAATAATTATTTCTATCCATAAAAGGGTTTTTCCAACCAGCACCCATTCGCGCAGATTCAAATAAGCCCATTGTTAGCCAAAATGGAAATTGTTCACTTAGTTGCATATCTTTAAGATAATCAATAGCTAGTTTATCGCTAGTAAGATCAATTAGTGGAAGAGTAATAGCAGCAACCATTGCTACGCGACCATGATGAAGTTCAGCTTCACGAACATATTTAAGAAATTCTTCATCAATATTATCAGATATTTGTAAAGGATCAAAATAATTTACAGGTTGAATGTCGCCTACATATCGGAAAGACGATACACCGGGTTTGTTATTAGAAACAAAAGCACTTGTCGTAGCAGAAATAGCAATAAGGGTTGTGAAGATAGACATCATTAGAGTACAATTATAATTAATATTTAAACTGTTTCAATTTATTAATTTTTAAATATTAATTTCGTTAATTTCAAGTACGTTTATAAGACGAGAGACTTTTCTTTTAATTTCTTTTAATTCATTAACAACATCATTAATTTTTTGTTGATGTTCACTAGGATTTTCTGTAAATGATACTTTTTTACTTATATTTTTCATAAAAGTAGTATTATCATTATTTTTTAATTTATCAATAAACTGGTTAGAAATATTTTGTGTTTCTTCGTAAATAGGGGGTGTTTCAACATTCCATGATTCAAAATTGCGTGTTTTTTTAAAATCTTCAAGTTTTTTAGATAAATTAGGATCAGGTCCTTCTGGTTCAATTGAATCACCTATTTTTAATGGTATAGGTTTTTCAGGAGCCATTAATTTATTAAATTCTTGTTGTCTAGATTTAAGTAATTTCTCAAAAACGGTATCGTCTGGGGTATTATTTAAATTTAGATTAATGTGTCTAGATATTGTAATAAATTCATCAATAAATTTCTTATTTTTATCTTGTAAAGAAATATTAGGTTCTTGGTTTATAATATTAATATGTTTTATAAATTCGGTTTTTATTATTTCTATATTTTTTTCTGTGATATTAAAAGCATCGCTTTCATTTATAATCTCCCATAATAGCGAAATATTAGTTTCGGCATTAAACATATTTATATTAATATAAATATGTTTACATTTAAATATTAATTAAAAAACTTATCCCTATATTTAATCATTTCTTCATCAGTAATTCTTTGATTAATAAATTTTTTATAATTGGTATCATTTTTAATTAGTTGATCGCAAAAATATAAAGAATATATTCCACATTCGTTATTTTGATATTGATGAACCGTTTCACTTTCTAGAATATCCATTTTAATTCCAAGTTCTTCACATTGTTTAATTATTCTATCAATTAAATTAACAACTTCATTTGGAGCGCTATCGGCATTACTATCAAAATAAAATATGAAATTATTTTTAATATCAATGAACAAAGTTACCCAATGAGAACCGGGTTGCGTATGTTTGTCTAAATTTAAACTAATGCCTATTTTATTAATATTTTTTTTTATATATTTATCAATATCAAATTTGCATAATTCAGGCCAAACGCAATCACCATCGTATTTTATTTTATCAAAATCTATTGGACTAGATCCTATAAATTTAAAATTTGGGTGTATAGCTTCGTATTGTCTCATAACTTTTTGTATATCAACACTAGACAACCATTCGTTAGGATTCTGTTCCCATGATTTAGGTTTATTTGGAGAAAACGTGTAATTTAATAAATCCTGATCTATTTTATATTTATTAAAAAGAGCTTTAAGCCAACATTGTTCGTTATGACACGTATGAGATAAGTTATCTTTAAGAATATTCCATATTTTTCTTGGTTCGTTTGTTTTAATTATAAAATCAGGGTGTCTAATGTTCCATGCTTTTTTTAATTTTAGAATATTTTTGTTTGAATAGCAGCTATACCCTTTTCTTCTGCCTGAACAATTCAATTTTTTAAACTTATAGTTTTTCTTTGTACCCATAATAATATATTACATTTTATTTTTATCATTAATATCAAGTTCTTTGAACTTGTCATCTAAGTGATTGAATTCTTTTTTAACTGGAAATTTATTATTATTTATTTTTTTTTTTTTATTAACAAACGATGTTATTTTATTGTCCTTTTTTTTTTTAGAAATTAAATAAAAAGTGTTACTAATATCATTAATTATATTTATAGAATTATCATAGTTTAAGCTAATATCAGATAAATTTTCTTGAAATGTTTTTGTCATATCTGTTGTATATAAATGAGAAATAGCCTCATAAATATAGTTGTCAAAAGCACTAATTAAAGATTTGTTATCAGAATTATTTTCAAATAATTTTTCAGTTAAATTAAGTAAACGTTTTTTATAGAATTCTCTGTCATCATTTTTTTTTTTTATATTATCTTCACTATAAAGTTTATTTAATAGATTAGGGTTAACTAAATACTGTAATGTAACTTTATTAACATCCATAATATTAATATTATATATATATTATATTTAACATTAATACCCAATTTAAGAATTTAAAATTTTTTGTCTTGTGCTATTATTGAATAAACCGTCATCCATAAGAGATTTAGGTATCTTTTGTGATTTACAATTTTCAATATTATTATATGATAATAACTTATGATTATTATTAATTTTTTTACCTGAGATCTCAACTTTATACATATCACTGTCTGTATTAGGAAGATATTCAGCTCTGTCATTTTTCTGTAATGCAAAAAACATATTTCTTAAACCCGATTCGTCATCTACATTAACTATATAACTAGATACAGGTCCGCTGGTTCCAGGTAAAAAATCTTCATTAACATTATATAATTTTCTTTTCTCAAAAGATACAGTAGATTGTGGTTTATCATCATAAACAGCTAAATGTGTATATTTAGTTGCATTAGGTCTACTATCTAAAAGTATTTGAGGATTAATTGAAGGTATGTTTCTCTCATATATTTTATCATTTATTATATCGACTCTTTCATACGCCATATAATAAAGTAAAATATTTTATTATATAAAATTATATTTAAGATTTTTCAGCCTTAGTAGTTTGCAATTTATATTTTCCATTTTTTTCGATTAATTTTCCTATTTTAATAGGATTTTCTCTTTTGTTTTTTTTAGTTTCAATGTAGCTTTCTAAGGTGTAAACGTCTAGTGTTTCCATATTAACTGCATAATCAATTCCATTAATATTTACCTTTTTAGCTGAAAATGTTTCAGTTTTAATGTTTAATTTAGCAACTTTATCTATTTCATCGTTGTCAATTGATGGAACAAAAGAGAATTTATCGGGTGCAGGATTACCAAAAGAATAGCAGGATAATGATTCTTTATCATTATTATGTAATGAGCAGTCCATAGAGGTTTCTTTAACAGCAGTTAGTAATTGTCTTGTTATATTTTCCTTAATGTTGGATAACTCGAATAACGATTCATCACTAGTTAAAGGTATTTTAGAATCTAATTTACTAGTATCATGTAATCGAAGTTCAATTGATTTATCACTTTCAATTTGTTCTTTTGATAATTCCATAAGATAAATATAAACATCTACGCTTCTTAATTCTTCTGGTAGCGAATCATGACTACAAATACGTTTAGCTCTACCTATTACTTGTTCAGTTCTAACTGGATGCCAGTAAGATTCGCATATATGTACAAATCTAGTGTTTTTAAGAGAAATACCTTCTGCACCGGAAGCCGTTATCATAAAAAGTTTAATAACATCACCCATATCATTATTGGATGATATGTTAGAAACATAGTCTTTAATATTAGACGGAATATCATCCCATTGACCGTTAAAGACTTTTCTTAATATTTCTTTTTCTTCAACTGTTTCTGTTCCGGTGTATAAAACAAATTTAGGTTTATCTGTATCATCGTCTGAAATATCAACAATCCATTCATCTGTTTCATTTTTCTTAATTTTAAATTGTGCGAAACCGTTTTCTTTTAAAACAATTGAAAATACACCTACACCCTCTATTGTTCTAAATTGACTATAAAATAGATGTAATCCAATGTTTTTCTCATCTTTAATGTTAGAAAGTATTTTAAGAAATTTTGGACTATATGTTTTTAGTCCTTCTTCCGATAAATAAATAGATGAGTTTGCTTCTAATACTTTCAATGATTGCATAATTTTTTCAAGATAGTTAGAATCGCTTTGTTCTTTCAGTTCTTCTTTTAAACTTTCCGTATCATCAACTTCATATCTTCCGTCTATATTTTCCACTTTTTCTTCTGCGCGTACACCATCAAGAATATCTTCATCTGCGCCTTTTTTTAAAGCAAATTGTATAGATTGTTGTATATCGTCTTTAACGTCTTTTGGAACAGGTCGTTTTATTTCTTTTGGAAATACAAAATTACAGAATGCTCTTGAAAATATTCTATATGTAGATGCGCTTTCTTCCTGAAACATCGAATTGCTTACTCGCTTATTTTTTTTCTTATTTTGTTTTTCTAATTTTCGTTCTTCTATTCGGGCTCCTTCATAAACACCAAATTGGTAATCACTCATAATAGTCTTAACAATATGGAAACTAGTTTCTTTCGAGTATCTTGGCATTAATTTTTCTTGTGCACTTCTATAATATGATGTCAAACCTATTATTCTGCGTTTAAACAAGTTTACATTTGATAAATTTCCGGTATCAGTATTAATAAAATAATCTTTAAAATTATCTAGTTTATCGGGTAATGCTTTATTATATTCAACTTGTATTTTGCTTTTACTTATTACAATACCTTTATCAGATAAAATAGATGTAATCAAGTTTATAAAATTTTCGTCATCAAGTTGACCATTTCCGTCTACTTTAACACCACTGTATATTTTTTTATCGTAATTGTTAATAAATCCAAAAGGATTTTTAGTAATAACTAACGCTTTAGATGTAGGTTTATAATCAATAAAATCTATTACATTATTAAGTTTAGAATTTTTTGTAAAAAGATCTTTAATACTTTCTTTGTTAACTTTTGATTTAGTTTTAATATCTAATGGAATAGTCCATGTTTTAATATAACCTCTTAAAATATTGAATAAAATACCTATCTCATTAGGATAATTAATTATAGGTGTTCCTGATAAAGTTATTATTCTACAATTTTCAGCACTCATTAAATATTCATATAATAAAACCGATAAAGACTCTGGTTTATTAATTTTATTTACTATTCTACTAACAAAATTATGAACCTCGTCTATTATAACTACTTTATTATTAAAAGGATTTATAGTGTAATTATTTGTGAATTTTTCTAAATGAGTTCGTCTTAGTCCATTATAATTTATAAAATTATATTTACTTCTTATCATTTCGTTTAATTGCATATCTAAACTATTTTTTTGTTCTGTTGTTAATGAATCAAAATTTGGCTCTTTTGTAATATTAACAAACCAAGCGCCACCACTTCTTTCAATAAAATCTTTTGATAACGATAAAACTTCTGATAAAGTATCTAAGTATTTGGGTTTATCTTTAATACTAACAAATTCCCAAAATTGTGTTTTTTTATATAATACATCTCCACATTTTTTTAATTCTTCGATATAATTAGTTCTAAGAGACGCTGGGGTTAATACCATAATAGTATTTTTACTTTTCATACCTTCTGCTATTGCAATTGATGAGCATGTTTTTCCAGATCCTAACCCATGATACAATAATATCCCTCTATATGGAGTATATAAATTGATATAATCTCTTACAATTTTCTGATGTATTAATAATGAAAAGTCATTAGAACCGTAGACCGAATCACATGAAACAGTATCATCGCTTTCATTAAGTTCACTTTTATATTTTGAAAATAATGTTTCTATAAAATTAATAAAATTTTCTCTATTGTTAAGATAGTAATATGATGAAGGAATTATAATATTGGGTTCAGATTTAGGTAATCTTTGCGAAATAGGAACATCGTCAATAACAACAATTGATGTAGGTAATTCCTCCAATATTTCATCTTCGTTAAGTTTTTCCGATTGCACTTGTGGAATTGTCTCCTTTAATTTTAACTTTTTAGCTTTTTTAATTTTAACTGGTTCTTCTTTTGATATTTCAGGTTTTTCTTCATCTAGCGTTTTTATTTTCAACCTTTTAGCAGTTTTTTTTATTTTAATAGGTTTTTCGGGTTCAACAGGTTCATCGGGTTCAACAGGTTCATCGGGTTCAACAGGTTTTTCAGGTTCAACAGGTTCATCGGGTTCAACAAGTTTTTCGGGTTCAACAGGTTCATCGGGTTCAACAAGTTTTTCGGGTTCATCAAGTTTTTCGGGTTCATCAAGTTCAACAGGTTGATCAAGTTTTTCGGGTTCATCAAGTTCAACAGGTTGATCAAGTTTTTCGGGTTCAAGTAATTTTTTGGTTGATTTAATTTTATTTAATAAATCATTTCTATCAATTTTACTTATTTTTGTTTTATCTACTATTTTAGCAACTAATTTAACCTGTTGTTTACTAGCAGGTACAATATTAATATCTACTGGTTTATTAGTTTTAGGTTTAGGTTTAACTTTTAATTTTTCTATTATAGTCCTATTCATTATAAAATTAATATATAAAAAAGAATATATTTATGTATTAATTATCTTTAATGCTTTATCACATGCATCTTGTTCGGCTTTTTTTTTTATTTTATGTTTGCTGCTTGCTAAAAAGACAAGCAATTTGGTTTCTTTATTTAATTCATTTTTAATCCTTTCAAATGAGCCAAATTTAGAATAACTTATAGCATTATTAGTATTTGTTTCGTGTACATTTTGTCCTAAACATATATACACACCCATTTCATATCCATCATCAGCATTGTAAGATATTTCTAAATATTCAGGTGTTACCTTAAATTCTTTTTGTATTTTAACTTGTAATATATTTTTATAATTATCATCATTATTTATTAATGAAACCCAATCTACATGTTTTTCATATATATTTTCAACAAATATTTGTGCAATTTGAAATCCTGGACCAGTTGTAAAAACGTTTTTAAACCATTCATCATCATCATTAACTTCTATTTTATTAAAATCAAGAAACAATGCTCCAAGAAAAGCTTCAAATAAACACCCTAATTTTTTTAAATTAGTTCTAGTTTTTTTTTCCTCAGCATGTTTAGAAATAATAAACCACTTATTTAGTCCTATTTCGTAAGCCAATTTTCCAATAGCCTCATTTTTAACCAATGCAATTTTTTTCTCAGTCATAAAGCCCTCGTTTTCTTTTGAGAATCTTTTATATAAATAATACTTTGTAATGCATTCCAAAACGCCGTCGCCTAGAAATTCCAATCTTTCGTTAGATTTTTGACGTAATGGCAGACAGTTTGCTGGTTTATCAGCAATTTTAATATTCTGTTCTACATTTTCAAGATAAGGCCTTTTAACATATGATTTATGTACGAATGCTCTCTGGTACAAAGCAATATTAAAAACATTTGATGGAACACCATATTTGTTGAGAATATATTGAATATTATCCAATCTAATCTCAATATTATTAGAATTATAAGGATTAAATAAAAGTTCGTCATTACCAATTTTAATAATATCGTCATCATGTTGTATAGATTTATTAATATCAGACATGTGTATATATACATAGATATACATTTAATATAGTTTAACATATAATAAAAAAAAAATATTTAGTAATATTATAATGTCTTCACGAAAATTACAAAGCGGACGCGGAACAGGTTCTAATCTTAGAACAAATAAACCAACAGGTGGTGGAAACGCTAAATCAGGTTCAGTTAGTCTTACAGGAAAAAGTGTTTTTGTGAGACGCGCCCTTATTAGAAGTGCTGTTGGCGGATCATGCTGTGGATTAGCTCTTGGTGTTACATCACAATAAATTAAATAAATAATTATTTAAAGTTATTAAGTTAATAATTTTAAATGATAAAATTAGAAATTGATTATAGAGAGAAGGCGTTGATTAAGAATTTAGACGATAAAAATGTAAGCTATGAAATAAATAATTTAGAAGTAGGAGATGTAAGGTTTTTAGATGGATCGTTAAATGAAGTAATAATCATTGAAAGAAAAACTTTAAAAGATTTAGCAAGTAGTATAAAAGATTCTAGATATTATGAACAATCACTTAGATTAGAAGCACATGAATTGCACAACCACAACATAATTTATTTAATAGAGGGTGATATGGATTATTATACTCCACCGCCTATACAAAATCCTATAACAAAAGATGCGTTATATTCTAGTATGTTTTCAATATTATATTTTAAGGGATTTTCGGTTATAAAAACAAAAAATTTAAACGAAACAGCTGAAATAATAAATAGATTTTATAATAAATTAATTAAGGAAAAAAAAGAAAGTTATTATTCTGGATCAGTTAATAAAAGTGATAACTATATTACAGCAATAAAAACTGCAAAAAAAGATAACATTACAATTGATAATATAGATATAATAATGTTATCTCAAATACCCGGTGTCAGTATAGTATCAGCAACTAATATTATAGAAATTACAGGAAGTTTAATTGGTTTAATAGACATGTTAAAAAAAAGTCGTAATAGTTTAAATGAAATATCATATGAAACTAAAACAGGTAAGAAAAGAAAAATATCTAAAACGGCAATTGAAAATATAATAAAATATTTAAAAATTGAAACACTTTGAATAGTTATTAAATTTATATTAATAACGATGCGTATAATTACAATTTTTCGTAGAGTATTTTCAAAACCTTCACATCAAATGCCTCTTGGTCGATGGTGTCATCCGTATTATAGTGATAACTGTAATATAGATATCAAAAGTCATCTAGCAAATCTAGATAATAGTTATTTTGCAGATTTGCAACAAGAAAAAAAAAATGATTGCAATAATATAATAAATTTAGAAGAGGAAAAAAAAAAGAGACATGATTGTAATTTAATTATGTTTGCAGATCCAAATATGAATTAGTAATGAGGAATTCCATCTAAACATGTATACCTAGTATTATTAATATTGATAACATAAGAAAGTATTTTTTTTTTCATCATTATAGAAAGATTAGTTCCTAACATAACGGTGTTGTTTTTAATAACATAAGATAAATCATTTGCTAAGGATTTATATATGTATTTATTGTAATGTATTTCTCTAATGTGATTAAAAATTTTTTCTAGTTCAGAAATAGATTGTTTTTTGTTGTATTCGGCAATTGAGGTTGTTTCAAGAACACCTGGTGAAGCCCAGCATCTTCTTAATCTAGGTGCTGGTATAAAGCCTGGTGTATTCTTTATATCTCTAAAATTAATATATTTTGATAGTTCCATATTAATATAATAAATAATATTATATTATATTTATTTTCAATTTATTAAAATAGTGTTTACTCTATACTATCATCATCATCATCATCATCATCATCGTAATTAGTCATAGATCTGTTTTTAAGGATTGATGGTTTTGTGACGAACATAGATTGATCGAGTGTTTTAGGGTTGTTTTTAATAGATTTTCCTCTTTCCTTACTATCTTTTTTAGGGTATGCACTTTTAGAAAATTCTTCTCCTCCCCAACAAGTAGACATAGCATTTGTATTGGGTTTATCACAGCCGTCTGAAATTTTATCTAATTTATTATATTGTCCAATATATTGATTATCTCTATCATAGCCTTGATGGTTATTATTTTTAACATCGTCATGATTTGCATCAATTAATTTACTTTCATATAATGTTTCAATAGGTGATCTATTAATTTTATAAACACCTTTACCTTGTGCGTCATATGATTTTTGAAAATATAAAACAGGACATTTAATACCAACAGAATTTTGCCAATCAACAAATTCCGAGTATTCCTCTAAATTATTAAATTTAATAGGGTTAACGCCAGGTATTTTAGCTATTTTACTATTCAATAAATGTATTTCACTTCCTTTTTGTATTAATAAATTAGGGCATCTAGGTTTACCATTAAATCCTTCCTTATTATGCTTATATTTATAAGCACTATGTAAGCATAATGCTAAAATAAATATCGCTAAAATTTTTATAAGCTTAGTCATATATATTATCTGTATATAAATATATTATATACAGATAATATATATATATAATGTATCCAAAAGCTAACACGTATCCAAAAGCAAATACTAGTGAACTGGGGGCTAGACGTAGTAGGCGTCGTGTTAGAACAAAAAGCGGAACTAAATCAAGCAAAGGAAAGAGTCTTCGGAGACGCGAAGATGTAGTCAGTCTTTATCCAAAAGATGTAATAATTAGACATTTAGAAAAAATAGGGTTTGATGACGATTATGATGACGAATGTTATGATAAACCAAAACCACTTTCTAGACAACCTTCTGTGGTTTTAATACCAGGTTATACAGCACCACCACATAGGATAGAACGTCTAGGTTTTAGTAGACCTAGAAAAGCTTGGAGTCAAGGTCAATGGTGTCGTGATAAAACTTTTGAAGAAACAAGAGATGGAATTATAGATTATGAGAAAAAAAAAGGAATTAGCGACCTTAAAATGGAAGAACGCCTAAAATCATTTGATCAAAATGTAAATAATAGATATTATGCAAATCGACTATGGGATAGAGATGGATTTATATCAAAACTAGAATCGTCTCATAAAAAATCTGCAAGAGGAACAAAGAAAAAAAGAAAAGCAAAAGAAAAAGCAAAAAAGGTAAGTTTTATAAATAGATATCGTCCTCGTAGAATGCGTAAACGTATTCATATGCGTATGCCTACCCCTTATATAATGAAAAAAGAAACATAGATTATTAAATTAAATCTATGTTCGTATTCAATAATATTAATCTGTGTTGTAATCGGTATCATCATCAGAAGAATGATTATTAATATCAATACTAATATCTAAAATATTTTGTATATTATTATTATTATGTCCTAATGAATTATCAATAAAAACACTGTCTATATTAGTATTATCAATGTTAATATTATTAAATTTATTTTTAACAGTTGTTTCATAACAAATTATCTCAGTATTTTGACAACCAAAAACAAATATATCATTATTAACATTTTTTTTTTTAATACATTTTCTGCCAAAAATAGGATTTTCTATAAAAAAAGCTTTAAATTTTTTTCTAATTATAGTTTTACAATTATATTTTTTTGAAATATTCAAGCTATAAATTGCTTGTAAATAAATATTTAAAAATGGAGTAAATACGTCTATTAAAGTATTAGATGGAAAATTCTGATGTATTTGTTTTAATTTTATTTTATTATCATTTCCAATAATAACATTATCTCTAAACATTCTTTTAATTTCTCTAAATATTCTAACACTACTTATACAATTAGTGTAATTTTTAATAAGTATATCTTTTAATAAAGATTCACTATCGTAATAAAATATTTTAAGATCAAAATTGCATGCATAATAAATATTATATAGTACAGGCATATTGAATGTACTATTTTTTATTATAAAATAAATGTTATATAATGTAGATTTCAAGAAAGGTATGTTAGTGTATGGATTTTTAATTTCGACCGGACATGGATATAAATATTCAATACTTGATAAAAGTGAGTTATTAATTAAACATATTAAGTCTGCAATTTTAAAACAATACCTTACATTATTTTCAATAATATCAGTTTTAATTAAATTTTTAATACTATGAATGCATTGTAAACCTAAATCTTGTTCATTATTAACAGGTAGCTTTTTAATTTTATAAATTCTAATAAATTTATTGAGTGCGTGATAATATTTTTGTGTAATACAAAAAATATCTAAACATATATTTTTATTTATTTGGCTAGTAAATATATTGCCGTATATATTATTAAAAAAGTAAGTTATTTTTTTATTTTTAATAGAAATAAATAATGAAAACAAAGCTTTGCAAGTTTTTTTATTATCACCTGTTAGAGTATTATCGATATTACTAGATATTATATCATGATATAATGTATTATAAAATTTAAACATATATTATAATACATAGTATTTTTAAGCAAATTTTAGAAATTGATATTGTACTCGTCATCATCTATATTTTCTTTTGATTTTAGATTATGTACGTTATTTTGAATTGCTATATTAGATGTACTACATACATCATTAGGGTTTTCTATATCTGCAAATATATCATCTATATTATCAGATTTATCTTCTATAACAGTTGGAGATATATTTTTAATTTCATCAACATCTAACAATAATTTAAACGAACCTGTACCAAAGTATCCTTCTTGTCCACACATAATATTAGCAGATACACCTCTCATAAAATCTACCTCGGCATGTTTAGCAGCTTTAAGAAACATTTCTGGTGTTTCTTCAAAACTAGCTTTTGCAATAGGGCCTATATCATCGTTGTTAATACCGTGTCTAAATATAGAACATAATTTGATAGCATTAGTCATTCTATCACACAAAAGATCAATATGATGAGAGTTAATATATGTTCCATCAAATTCTATAACTTCTGCCAATTCATTGTATATAGATTGTCTAACAGCTTCTATACCAAATATTTTATACATTTCAATTATATCATTACTGTAAGTTCTAGTTTGATCAATAAAATCAAGAGAAAGTATATTCATAAGATTAGTTCCTACTGTATCTAAAACCCATATTTCTTCTTTCTTAAAATTTGAATCCTCATAAGTCATATTATCTGTAATTTTTCTTAGAATAACTTTATTTATATTTTTAACACCTTTAAGAGCAATATTATTTAATAATTGTTCTTGAAAATTTTTAAGTATATATATATCATCACTTTGATCCAATGTGGTTTTTTTCTTTTTTTTATTTTGTAATAAACTATCCAACCTAATTCTAATTACTAATTTATCTTCATTATAATCAGAATAAACGCAAGATAGTTCATCTTTATAAGAATTTTTAATTGCAAAACAGACATCATCCATATTAATATTTTTATCAAGCATGGATTCTTTGTCAAGAGTTAATCTAATAATCCATTTAGATTTAACTCCATTGTCATCAACGTCTTTTTCAAGACATTCTGCGAGTAAATTTTGGAACTGTTTGTATTGATAAAGTAATACTTTATCTTGTTCTATTAGTGTATTCATATCATCTGGATCAAATAAAATTTCAACTTTTTCAGTTATATCAAGAAGTTTAGTATATTCAACGATGTGAATGTATTCTTGTGCTTTATTTTTATTATTTTGTTCGTTTTCTTTCAAGAAAATTGTAACAGATGGATTTTTAGGATTTTCAGATAAAGATAATATTTCTTCAATTCTAGGAACACCGCGAGTTACATTAGATTTGCTTGCCACACCAGCAAAATGAAACGTATTAAGAGTCATTTGTGTTGTAGGTTCACCAATAGATTGTGCAGAAATCATTCCACACATTTCACCTGGTTGTATTATAGATTGTTTATAATACAATATTATAGTTTCTACAACCATCATAATGGCTTTTTTATTAAAATGTTTTAAAACTAACATTTCATTTGGATATAAGTAATAATAATACATAAGTTTAAATAATTCAGAAGGTTTGTAGAAATTGCTTGTTTCTAGTTTAGCCAATCCGGCTTCAATTATATTAAACGCTTCAATAGGTGATAAATCTACCTTAGATGAAGAAGTTATATTTAACTGATTTTTAATATTGTTGATAATATAACTAAATGCAACAGGTATATGTACTACATTATTATCTTTATTCTTAAAAACATATTTCATAAGATCAAGTCTTTTTGATATAAAGTATTCAATATACTCTTTTTCTTTTATTTTCATTGTTTTAACTTCTTTTTTGAAATTTTTATATGAATTGGCATTAAATGTTAATTTGAGTACTTCTTGATCAACAGAGAATACAGTATACATATATATCTCATCTAATGACATACTGCATATAGGTATGATTTGATTTTCTACCTTTACGGTATCAATGTTATCATCACCATATGAAAATTGTATAATTTTATTTTTATTATTTCTAACAGTTCCATCATAAGAACAATAAAGATCTTCCATACCTTTAATAAGTCGTCTTTGGATATAACCAGTTTGAGAAGTTTTAACTGCTGTATCAATAAGACCAACTCTACCACCCATTGCATGAAAGAATAATTCTTCTGGTGATAATCCTGATATAAAAGAGCTTTCTACAAAACCTCTTGCGTTAGGTGAATCGTCAAATTTATTAAAGTGTGGTAAAGTCCTACCTGTAAATCCATAAGGTATTCTTTTACCATCAACATTTTGTTGACCTAAACAAGAAATCATTTGTGAAATGTTAATATCACTACCTTTTGATCCAGCATTTACCATAGTTACAAATCTATTATTAGAACTTAAACTTTCCTTACCTATCTTTCCAGCTTTTGCATTAGCTTCATTAAGTATATTATTAACTCTTGTTTCAAATTCGTCGACATTAGATTTTCCAGTATTATTCTCAAAAATACCAAGATGTGTTTCATTGATAAGTTCTCTTACTTCTTTTTTCTTATCAACAATAACATCGGATATTTTTTCATTTGTTTTATCGTCAGCAATAAGATCACTTATTCCAACACTATATCCTGAAAATTTCATATATTCGTTAACAACAAATTGTATATTATCTATGAAATTAGATGATGACATGTGTCCATAATCATTAAATATTCTATGAATCAATCCTTTTGTTCCAGAACCCAACACGCTTTTATCAATTTGACCTCTTTTATATTCACCATTTTTAATTTCTATTATTTTATTAGATGTTTTTTTGTCATCGCCATCTTTAAAAGCTTTTGTTTTTTGATATAAAGATATAGGCGGTACTAGCTGTGATAATATACTAAAATTTGTAATATTTTCTTTTTTAGCAAAGATGTCTTCATTTATATTTGTTAAGTTAATCATCAAAGACATAGCTGTTCTAGGATTAAAATTAATATTTTCTTGTGAAAATCTATAACATCCTAGTAATGAGTCTTGAAATATACCAATTATAGATTGATTGTTAGCTGGACTAATAATTTGATAAGGAACGGCTGCAAGATTTCTAAGCTCAGTTTCAGCTTCTACATCTTGTGGCATATGTAAGTTCATTTCATCACCATCAAAATCAGCATTATAAGGTTTAGTGCAACCAACATTCATTCTAAAAGTATCACCTTTTTTAAGTATTTTAGCAATATGACACATCATACTCATTCTATGAAGTGTAGGTTGCCTATTAAATAATATAGCATCACCATCCATCATATGTCTATGTACCACATCACCAAATTGTAAATTAATTGAATTTCTATCTACATATCTAAGAGATATATTATCTCCATTTTTTTTCTCCAAAATTTTTGCACCAGGATAAACATCGGGTCCGTTTTGAACAAGTTTTAGTAAGAACTTCTTATTTTTATCGTTAACATAAACAGGTTTAGTTATATTTTTAGCTACTTTTAACGGTATGCCTAATTCTCTAATAGATAAATTTGGATCAGGAGTAATAACAGATCTAGCACTAAAATCAACTCTTTTTCCCATAAGATTTCCACGAACTCTCCCTTGCTTTCCACTTAAACGTTCTTTTATAGCCTTTAATTGTCTACCAGATCTTTGAGCAACAGAAGCTACACCTGGTATTTTATTATCAACCATTGTTGCAATATAATATTGTAAAACAGTAGTCCAATCTTCTATTACGTTTGCAGGAGAGTTCTGATCTATCTTTTCTTGCAAAGTTTTATTAGCTTTAATAATATTAACTAATATATGACTTAAATCATCTTCACTTCTTTGTTGAGCGTCATGTTTTACAGAAGGCCTTACAGATGGTGGTGGGACTGCTAATACTTGACATATCATGCTATCAGGTCTTGAAAATAATGGACTGAACCCCATAAACGAAACGTCTTCGTCAGATATTCTTCTGAACAGTTTTAATACCATTTCAGTTGTTAATTTCATACTAACACTTTCATTATCTCCTTCAATGTTTTCCCATTCTGCAAATATAGTAGATAACCCTTCTTTTTTTATTTTAGAAGGTTGTTTACATCCACAACCATCTGATGTACAATCTCCACATCTTTTTACTTTACTTGCTAATGAAAACACTGCGTTCCATCTTTTTTCAAATGGTAATTTTACTAATGATTTATATGTTTTTTTACTTATAAGCAGTTTGCTACATTTGATACACACAGATCGTAAAATTTTAATAACAGTGCTAAGATATTGTATATAATATACAGGTTTTGCAAGATCGATATGTCCAAAATACCCGGGCGTATTAATATAGTTATGTCCATCTGTTGGACATATTAAACCAGGTTCTAAAACACCCATTCTAGGATCGAATAATCCACCAATTACAGGTTTTCCATTTACAAATGTATCTCTTGAAACAATATTTGCTACTGACTGTCGTCTAATTTCGTCAGCAGACAGTATGCTAAATTGAATACCTATTATTTTTGAACATTCTGAGTTATCAGCCATACTCCTTATATTTATAGTATAATATTTAAGATTGTTTCAATTTAATATATTTAGAAATATATATTTTATAAATTGAATGTAAAA
>MDSX01105747.1_pt1 | contig 22267 bp, 18 predicted proteins | sample 811141 | NCBI WGS metagenome assembly MDSX01 (sample SAMN05326642, study PRJNA326480) | marine metagenome | isolation source: seawater | place: Atlantic Ocean: South East | collected 2010
CTTAACAAAATTTAGGATGTTACTTGTTGTATTTGAAACATCTCGATTCTATAATTAACGTTAACTATTTGTAAACAATTATTCTTTTTAATGTGAATTTTATGTTGACTTTACCGATATCAAGGTTAAAAAAAGAGATATGAAAAAGTTGTTTACGTTACCACTATGTGGAATCTTATTGTGTTTTACTTTTTCTTCTTGCGACGCTCCGATGGGAAGTATTGCAGACCCTCACACGCTAGATGATTTAAATCGTAAAAGTTTTGAAGTCACTACTTATGAGATGTATAATCATGACACTCAAATTAGCTTCGATTTAGTTAGCACTAACGACCACGTCTACTTAACGTTTAAGGATAACGACCTTTACCTTACCAAGGAAAATACAGAAGGCGGGACTGTTCAATTCAGATTTCAAGAGTTTACAACGAATTTTCAAGGAGGGGCGCTTCAGGGAATCTATTTGGATGAATACAATTTCATGAAAGCCATTCACGTCAGCAAAAATGCCAATCAGGTAGTTCTGGAATTAGAAGGGATAGCATCTGATGACGATCATTTTAGAACGCTTTTCATTGTCATGGATGAATTAGCAAGTCATCCAGAGGGCGCCCTACAAATTAGCGGACTACCTGAATAAGTCGAATATCATAACGCATTGGACTTTGCGGCGGAATACGATCTAAATCACCTGCAATTCCGTGAGCTAAAAATGAAGGAATTAATACGAGCTTCATCTCTCCTTCTTGCATCCCTTTTAAACTTTCATGCAGTCCTGTTTCCATTTCACTTCTTCCCAACTCAACAGTATCTGTATATTGCCCTATACCGCTATCATTTAATAAATAAACAGTAGCGCTATAAATGATGTGGTCCCCAAATTTTGCCGTTTTTCCTTCACCTTCGATTATGCCTAATTCAAACATGCCAAAACCATTACGCTGAATCCCATCCAGTTCATGGCTTACAATGTAAGCCTCTATTTGAGCACGTTCTTGAGCCAAATACATCTTTTGTCGTTCTATTGGGTTTACTTCAATAACTTCATTCGCAGAGGAATTGTGTTCAGCACATCCCGTGAGGATTACGAAAATGAAAAGAAGATGACGAGTAATTACCATTGAAGATGTTTTTTCGCATGAGTGATGGCCTCAGACATACTCATTTCAATTCTTCCGCCAGCTGCATTTTTGTGTCCGCCGCCATTAAAATGTGCTCGTGCCAGAGCATTTACATCAAATTCACCTTTGCTTCTCAAAGACAATTTAACGGCTCCATCCTCTTCACGTAGAAAAATGGTTAAAATAGCACCACGAATGCTTAGACCGTAATTCACAAACCCTTCAGTAATTCCCTTTTCGTAACCCAGCTGTGAACATTGTTCTTCTGTCAAATAAAGCAAAACCTTTGTTTTATCTTGACTCACTTCCATTTGTTCAAGCATAGTACCCAGCAACCTTAAACGAGCTACTGGTTGAGAATCAAAAACTTTATTGTGTAAACGTTGAGGCTGAACCCCCAAATCCAATAGCTTAGATGCAACTTCGTGAGTTCGCGCACTTGTTGCACTATATTTAAAACTACCAGTATCGGTTACAATTCCTGTATATATACATGCGGCACTTTTTTCATCTAATAAATACTCCCATTCCATCATAACACAAAGCTCATAGATCATTTGGCAGGTAGAACTCATCATAGTATCGCTATATATGAAATCCGGCCAACTTTCAGGTTGTTGATGATGATCAATTACAGTTTTAATGCCTTTTGCCCCGCGTAATGCTTGTTCCATATCTGCACTTCGGTGATAGGCATTGTAATCTAGATGGAAAATCATATCGGCCGATTCAATTTTAGTATTCGCAGCCAATTTACCCTCTGAATAAATCATTACTTCCTCATTACCTGACAAGTGCCAAAGGAATTCCGGATACGGGTTTGGTACAATTACACTGACTTTCTTATCTAATTTCTCTAGGACTCTTTTTAATGCTAAGGCACTACCCATAGCATCTCCATCAGGATTAGTGTGATTCGTGATCACTATATTTTTGGCAGAGTCAACTACATCTATAAAACCGTCTAAACGTATTTCTTGCATAATGGGTACAATCTCGCACAAAGGTTCGAGAAAAGTGTACCTTTGCAGCGCAAAATTTTTGAAAATCTAAAAAGATGGCAGTGAATAAAACGTTAACTATGATTAAACCCGATGCGGTTCGTGACGGACACATTGGCGGAATCCTGAATCAAATTACAGATGCAGGATTTCGTATCTCAGCAATGAAGCTTACTCAGCTTTCACTTGCAGACGCTAAAGCATTTTATGCGGTGCATGAGGAACGTCCATTTTTTGGTGAGTTAGTGGAGTTTATGACTTCAGGTCCTATCGTTGCTGCGATTTTAGAAAAGGAAAATGCAGTAGATGATTTTAGAACATTAATTGGTTCAACCAACCCTGCTGAAGCTGCTCCAGGTACTATCCGCGCTCGTTTTGCCAAAAGCATTGGCGAGAATGCTGTACACGGTTCTGATAGTGATGAAAATGCGCAGATTGAGGGCGATTTTCATTTTGCCGGCCGTGAGCAATTTTAAAAGATTTTTTAACTACTTTTGCCCTCCCTTTAGGGACTGAGCGTCAACCTCTGGCAAAAGATGTGAATGTTGACTCACAGCAATAAAAACAATTTAAACATGGACTTAGTTCAGTTTGTAAACGACGAATTCGTTTCTAGAAAAGACTTACCAGAATTTGGTGCGGGTGATACAATCACTGTATACACTCAAATTACTGAAGGTGAAAAAACACGTACGCAGTTCTTTCGCGGTGTAGTTTTACAACGCAGAGGATCTGGCGCTACCGAAACTTTTACGATTCGCAAGATGAGTGGTAACATTGGTGTGGAGCGTATCTTCCCCGTTAACCTCCCGGCAATCGAAAAGATTGAAGTCAATAAACGAGGTAAAGTGCGTCGTGCGAGAGTATTCTATCAAAGAGAGCGCACAGGTAAAGCGGCGCGTATTAAAGAACGTCGATTCTAAAATATTGAAAGAAATTCTAAAAAACCCGCGCCTTTTGGCTCGGGTTTTTTTTTGCAGTTACTAGTGGGCTTAGAAATTTGCTTGATGCTATAATTGAGTAACAACAAAAACGGTTCGTCTATTTTTGGCTCTACCCAACTCTTCATCATTATTAGCAACTGGCGCGCTTTCACCGAAACCCTTAAAGCTCAGCCTGGAGGCCTCTATACCCATACCATAAAGAGTATTTGTAACTCGTTGGGCTCGGCGTGAACTTAATTCTAGATTGGCACCAGCTTCTCCCACATTATCTGTATGTCCTTGAATCTGTACTTTAAGATGGTTGTTATCTACCAAGAAGTCTGCAAATTCGGCAATCAACATCTCACTTAAAGCATCTAAGCGGTCCGAATTTGTTTCAAAAAGAATATTCGGTATTGGATATGATTCACCCTCTTCCATATCCGCCTGGGCCAATTCTATTTGCATTCGATTCACATTACCTGGCGGCCCTGAACTAGCTAAAGCTAAGCGCAAAGGCGCTGCACTAAACGCCGCTTTTTTGGCCTCTAACTTTATCACAATACTCTGAGCGTCTTCTTTTTTCACCACGGCTGAAAAGTCGCCTGTCTCTTCATCCACTTGAAGCGCTGTACGCTCACCAGTTGAACTATTTTTCAATATTACCTTAGCATCATCATCAGAGGCAAACATATCTTTAGTAAGGGTTCCTTTGACTAAAACCACCTCCACCGGCTGCGCTGCTTCATACAAATCAAAGAAGTAAATATCCCAACCGTTTGCTTTATTGATTTTATTCGAAGAAAAATATGCTTGACGTCCCTCCAAAGTAACCATCATACCTATTTCATCCTTTTCTGTATTAATTGGATATCCTAAGTTTTGTGGCTTACCCCAGCCTGATGGCGCATACGAACTCTTAAATAAATCATAGCCACCCATACCCGGGTGCCCATCACTTGCAAAATACATGCTTTCGCTATCTGAATGAATAAATGGACTCTTTTCATTTTTTGTTGTATTAACCGTAGGACCTAGGTTTTCTGGAATTGACCAAACCCCTTGTAAATCGCGTGTACTTTTGTATAAGTCCAGCCCCCCAAATCCCCCTTTTCTATTACTCGTAAAATATAGAACGTCACCATTTGGTGAAATAGAAGGTTGACTCTCCCAACTATTAGGTCCATTTACATTTGGAACGGGGCGAATTCCGTTCCATACACCGAAAGAAAATGTGGAATAATAAAGATCACAATTTTGTTTTCCCGTTTTTTCATCACGTTCACAAATCGTAAAAACCATCAGTCGATTATCTGCTGTAATCGTAGGCCCTCCTTCATTGTACTTTGAATTAAAAGGCGAACTCAAGGCCGTGCCCTCCTCAAATAAAAATGAATTTGTACTGCTTAGCGTATTGGCTAAACTAAATTCCTCCACGCTACGAAGAGGAGCCGCAGGACCTTCGTATTTGTTTCGCTTCTTACTTCTTCGCGTAAAGTAAAATTGCGAACCGTCCGGTGTTAAAGCACCCAAATATTCGTCCCAGCGCGTATTTATATTTCGTGCAGGTATAGGAGCATAGGGCACTGGGTTGGCCAGATAGGTTTCTTTGAGGTTGATTTCTTCCAGCATTCCTTTCACCTCGCTATCAAAGGCAGTTTCGCGATCGTCTCGCAAGAGCCACTGCTCAAAATAGGACTCTGCTTCATCATTGCGCCCAGCCGCCATACAAAGTGATCCAACAGCATAAAGTAGATCAGGTTTATAGCCCGGACACCTCTTTACCAATTGCTTCCAATGGGCTTCTGCTAGATGAAATTTTTTCGTTCGTATACTCAGTTCACCCTTTAAGTAGAGAGCATGTTGATCTTCGTCGCTTTGACGTAAAGCTGCACCTATATAAACGGTGGCATTTGGATAATCTCTTTGATTCATGGCACGGATGGCCTTTTGAATTTGTTTTGTAGGACTATGATGATCATCACCACAATGGTTACCCAACTCAACAGGTCCCTTTTGCGCAGAAACCTTTATGGCAAAGAGTACGGCAAAAACAATGAAGATTCTTCGCATTAAATCTAGTCTTGTTCCACTACGGTCAGTTTATTCTCGGATAACGCAATAATCGTAGACACTGATGCATCGCCAGTTAGATTTAATACGGTTCGTACCATATCAATGATGCGGTCCACAGGGAATATAATAGCAATCCAAGCAGGATTAAGGCCTACACTCTCCAAGATTGGTATGAGCATAATCATTCCCGCTGAAGGAACAGATGCTGCACCAATAGAAGCTAAGGTTGCCGTAAAAATGATGGTAGCTTGCTGCGCTAAAGTGAGATCTATCATGTGGAATTGAGCCATGAATATGACAGCTACAGTTTGATATAAAGCGGTCCCATCCATATTAATTGTTGCCCCTACTGGTAAAACAAATGAACCTATTTCTTCATCTACTCCTAAATTATCACGAACGCAATCCATAGTTACAGGCAGGGTTGCCGCAGTTGATGACGTTGAAAAAGCCAATAATTGTGCAGGCCTAATTCCTCGCATAAAATAACCCCAGCTTTTCCAAAAACCCATTTTGGTCTTACGGTTAATGAGAAAGGCAAGTACTGCCGGGTAAAGAACTAAAATCATGATAAGAAGGCCTAAAATAGTAGAGCCCGTATACGCTCCAAGCGCTTTAAAAATCTCCACTAATCGACCCGGCTCGTCGCCTGCCATCGCCGCCAATTTACCAGCCAATAGTGCAAAAACAAAAAACGGTGCGCCCTTCATAACTACATCCACCATTTTGATGAAAATATCAGAAAACCCGTTCATCAACTTTGCTACGGGTTCCATGCTAGTGCCAGGCAGCATGACCATAACTATCCCAAAGAAAATCGCAAAAAATATGACTTGTAACATTAAGCTATCATTGAAGGACAAAAAGATGTTGGAAGGAACCATATCCACAAAAAATTGGAGAGGCCCGTCCTTTTTTTGGCTTTTTACAGCATTTGCCTTGGCTACCTTAGCATTAAGTTCATCATTATTAAGTTGCTCAGTAAGTGCGGCCTGGGCCTCTGACATATATTCTTGCATTGACGGGTCTGCCAATAATCTCGTATTATCAAAAAACTCTACCCCTTCTGTATCATTAACCCACAGCTCGTAGGCCACACGATTAATTTTCAATTGCTCCTCAGCCGTCTGTTTACCGGGATTAAAAGTATTTGCTATCAACATTCCCATGCAAGCGGCAAGCACTGTAGACCCAACATATAAAGCCAAAGTTTTTACTCCCATTCTGCCTAAGGTGGCAACATCACTTAAATTGCCTATACCCGCTATAATTGAAAATAGAACAAGTGGTATAGCGATTAGCTTCAAAAGGTTTATAAATATGGTACCAAACGGTGCAATCCAATCCAAAGTAAATTGACTCCATCCCATGGTAGAGCTTAGCAGTGCCCATGCTATTCCTAAAATTAATCCGATAATGATCTGTACAGGTAACGATGGTTTTTTCATGCGTTGTATTTCAAATTCCTTAAATAATGGTCGGCCAGCACCAACTGTATCATAGCCTCAACTATAGGGACAGCGCGGGGTACCACACAAGGATCATGACGTCCTTTAGCTGCAATTACAGTAGATTCTCCATTTTTTTTAACCGTTTGTTGCTCTTTCCCAATAGTAGCCACGGGCTTAAAAGCAATACGAATCTCTATTGGGGCACCGTTACTCAATCCACCTACAATGCCTCCTGCATTATTCGTAACAGTAGAAAAATCTTCATTAATGATATCATTGTGGAGACTACCTGTCATTTCCGACGAAGAAAAACCAGAGCCAATTTCAAAACCCTTTACTGCATTGATACCCATGAGAGCCTTGGCTAAGTCCGCTTGCAATTTATCAAAAACAGGTTCGCCCAATCCTACGGGCACTCCTGTCGCCACTGCGGTAACTATACCGCCAGTACTATCGCTTGCGGCACGACATTTTTCAATATATGTTTCCATCTGATCGGCAGTCTCTTGGTGCGGACAGCGCGTAGGATGCTTGTCAATGGCACTTAAATTCAATTCTTCAAAGGGAACAGCCAACTTAATGGGCCCAACAGCACTTACCCATGCTTTGACCTCAATACTAGGAATTATCTGCACTGCTAACGCACCCGCTACAACACGGCATGCCGTCTCTCTAGCACTCGATCGACCACCACCGCGATAATCCCTATGACCATATTTGGCTTGGTACACATAATCAGCATGTGAAGGACGATAAATATCCTTGATTTGCGTATAGTCTTTGCTTCGATGATCTTTATTTGAAATAGAAAAAGCAATTGGCGTACCCGTTGTTTTACCTTCAAACAGGCCGCTATGAAAAACCACAGCATCTTCTTCATTACGCTCAGTAGTCAAGTGACTTTGACCGGGACGACGACGATCCAAGGCCTGCTGAACTTGGTCTAAGTCTATTTCTATTCCGGATGGCATACCATCTAAAATCCCTCCTATCTGGGTACCATGACTTTCACCATATGTGGTTAGTATCAAAGATTTTCCTATTGTGTTTCCAGGCATGGCACTAAAGTAGGAAACTAAAGCACATTCTCCGTAATATTGGAGTATGAACCTGAAGCTAATTAACATAAAATCCTTGGGCGGTGTGCACAAGGAGGGTACCAAATGGTTGCGAGGCGCAGACTTAGCTCATTTCCCAACGATTGAAAATGCATACCTCATCATAAAAGAGGGGAAAATTTCATCATTTGGTCCCATGAGTAATTGTCCTCAAGATGAATTGCCTATTCAAAATTGTAGCGGACAACACGTTATGCCCGCCTTCGTGGATTCTCACAGCCACCTGGTCTATGCCGGCACTCGTGAGGAGGAATTTAATCTTCGGCTCCAAGGTGCGAGCTACGAAGAAATTGCAGCTGCAGGTGGTGGTATTCTTAATAGTGCAAAAAAAGTTGGTCAAGCAAGCATAAAAGAACTGGTGATACAAGCGGATTACCGGCTGCAAAATTTGATGAGATACGGCACGGGTACTGTTGAAGTAAAAAGCGGATATGGACTTGACCCCGATAACGAATTAAAAATTTTACGCGCCATCAAGTCGCTAAATGTGCAAACGAACGCCACCATTATACCTACCTTCTTGGCAGCACACGCAATGCCCAATTGGGCTAAAGAGCAAGGAATGAATGATGCTTCCTATACCAAATTCATGTTAGATCGTTGCCTGCCAATAATCATGAAAGAAGGTTTAGCGCAGTATCTAGACGGTTTCGTTGAACGTGATTACTTCAAATTAGATGCACTCCAATATATTATTGATGCTAGCGCGTCTTCTGGTCTTCCTTTAAAAATACATGTGAATCAATTTTACGACATAGGAGGAATTGAAATGGCTGTGGCAGCTCAAGCGCTGAGTGTGGATCACCTTGAAGTAATGACCCCAAAGGCTATGAAAGCATTACACGGAGGAAATACTATCGCAACCTTACTTCCATCATGCAGCTATTTTTTAGGCATTCCTTATGGACCTGCTCGAGACCTTATAGAAAATGACACCATTGTGTCATTGGCTACTGATTACAATCCTGGGTCTAGTCCGGGTGGAAACATGCAGCTAATCTGTAATATGGCCTGCGCCAAGATGAAGATGACTCCCGAAGAGGCATTGAATGCGGCTACTTTGAATGGGGCAGCCGCCTTAAACCTCAGTGATCGCAAAGGCTCCATTGCCGTGGGTAAGGATGCGGATCTATTGATCACCAAGGCCATCCCATCGCTGGAGTATTTGTGTTACGATTTTGGGACCAATCACATTCAAACCACCATTTTAGATGGACACACTCAATGAGCACAATATTAGAACATTATACTAAAGAAGATCTCGTTAGCCGTACCTCCGTTCGTTCGGGCGAGGAACGACTAGGTGAGCGCATCGAAGCTGTTAGCGAGGCCAATTGGACTAGCGCAAATTCCCTTCCGTACAAGTTCGTACTCGTAGGAGTAGAAGAAGATTTCGGCGTTCGAGCCAACTACGGTCGCGGCGGGGCAGATCGCGCTTTCCAAAGCTTCTTGAGTTACTTCCTAAACATGCAAGTAAACCGCTTTTTCCCAACGGACGCAGTAGCAGTTCTAGGAGCAGTGGTTCCGACCACTTCCATAGAAAATGACCAGATAGACGCTTTGCGTAATGCCACTGCAGCAAACGACCATACGGTTAGCGCTGTAGTACACAGAATTACTGAACTAGGAGCTATCCCCATAGTCATTGGTGGAGGTCATAACAATGCATACGGGTGTTTGAAAGGCAGTAGCGAAGCAAAAGGACGCGCTATCAATTGTCTAAATATTGACGCACATACAGATTTAAGAACGCCCGAAGGTCGACACAGCGGCAACGGCTTTACCTATGCCGCAGAAGCAGGCTTCATGGCGAATTACTTCATGTTAGGGCTTCAAGAGAATTATACGCCAGCATACATTTGGCAAACCATTGAGCATAACGACGCCTACAATGTAGCAAGCTTTGAGGATTTACAGTCAGGGGAATTGACCCAAGATGAGGCGCTCATTCACGTTGCCGAACATTTGGGAATGGAATATGGATTGGAGCTGGACGTGGATGCCATTGCAAATTTCCCTTCAAGTGCACAGAGCGTAAGCGGATTTTCCTTTGATCAGGTCCGTCAGATCATCTACGCGCTCGATATGCTGCCCCACTACTTCCATCTTTGTGAAGGTCGCGTCACCAAGGAAGAGGAACATGCCGCAGTAGGAAGAGGTTTAGCCCTTCTCGTGTCCGATTTTATCAAAGCACACATCTTCAGCGAATAATATGAGCTACCGGATAGAATGCATACCCAACGTAAGTACTGCAGATCCAGCAATCCTTGAACGCATTGCTGCAGCTATCGAAGCTACTGAGGGCGTAACACTGCATTTTGTCGACCCGGGTAAAAGTGCCAACCGCACCGTATTTACTTACTTGGGACCTGCAGTGCAAGTTTTCAAAGCAACAGAAACACTTTTTGAAATTGCCCTTGCGCACATTGATATGCGCGAGCACAAAGGCGTACACCCAAGAATGGGTGCTGTTGATGTCTGTCCCTTTGTGCTTCTTGACGACCATAAATTTGAGGAAGACTTAATAGGGAGAACTAGAGCATTTGCTAAACGCATAAGTACCAAACATAATCTTGCCATTTATGGCTATGAACAACTAGCCGATCGCCCTGAGCACACGAACCTTGCTGCCGTTAGAAAAGGGGAATACGAGGGCTTAGTAGCGCGATTTAATACTGGAGATCTTCCTGATTTTGGGCCACAATCTTTTGACCGTAGCGTTGAACTCCAAGGGGCTACAGCTTTAAGCGTCCGGCCTTTAATGGTTGCCTATAACGTGAATCTTAAGGGAGGCACTTTAGAAGAGCGATTAATAGCGGCAAAATCGATTGCTAAGATCATTCGTGAGCGCGATGGCGGAATGCCTGGCGTAAAGGCAATTGGTTGGTATTTACCAGATTTGGAATTGGTTCAAGTAAGCTGCAATCTAACCGAACCCGCTAAAGCAGGGGTATGCGAGGTATTCGCTAAAGTCCAAATATTGGCGGAGGAGATGGACTTTAAAGCGCCTTCTTCAGAGCTGATTGGCTGTATTCCACAAAGCCAATTTAGATCAATGGGCCCCGAAGAGTTAGGTTTTGGAGAACTTAAATCATTTGATCAGAAAAGGATTTTAAACCTTTGAAAATATTGATAGTCTAAAATAAATTCATGGCACGATTTTCTCTACCAAAGTGGCATCTAAAAAACCATCAATGAAAATTAGAATAGCAACGTTACTATTGCTCCTTTCAAGTGCATTATGGGCACAAAACCGCACATTAAGCGGTTACATCACCGACCTCGAGACTGGTGAGGCGCTCATAGGAGTGAACATTTGGACACCGGAACTCAAACTAGGCACTTCAACAAATACATATGGGTTTTATTCATTTACCCTACCCCAAGGAGTCCACGTTATTCGTCTAACTTATTTTGGATATGAAAGTAACCAGTTCGAAATTACGCTGGATAAGAATATTGAATTTGATTTCAGACTTAAACCTTCTAACAACATGCTCAATGAAGTAGATGTAGTTGCTTCCAAAGGTCAAAGTATTCAAGAGCAGGTTCAAATGTCTAAAATGGAAGTCCCCATAAAACAGCTCAAATCATTACCAGCAATTTTAGGGGAAGTTGATATTATGAAAACTTTGCAACTTTTGCCGGGTGTCCAAAGTGGCGGGGAAGGTACATCTGGGCTGTATGTTCGAGGAGGCTCTCCAGATCAAAACCTAATTCTTTTGGATGGAGTGCCGCTTTACAACGTAAATCACTTGTTTGGATTCTTTTCAGTTTTCAACGCAGACGCAATTTCCAATGTAAGCCTCACAAAAGGCGGTTTTCCAGCACGTTATGGAGGTCGACTTTCATCAGTACTTGAAATAAATATGAAGGAGGGTAATATGAATGAGTTTCATGGAGATGCCACTGCTTCTATTATTTCTTCAAAATTAACCTTAGAGGGGCCCCTAATCAAAGACAAGGCTTCATTTATGATAAGCGGTAGAAGAACATACTTAGACGTTCTCGCAAGGCCTTTCATTAATTCTGCTAACAACAACAATCCAAATCAGCAAACTTCACCTAGATACTATTTCTACGATACTAATGGAAAAATCAATTATAAAGTTGGTAAAAAAGACCGCGTATATTTAAGTCATTTCCAGGGTCAAGATAACTTCGGTATTAAAGATAAATATTCAGACAGCACGAGGACTGAAGAGTTTGATTTTGGTATCGATTGGATGAACAGCATTACCGCACTGAGATGGAATCATCAATGGAGTCCAAAGTTATTTTCTAATGCGACCTTAACCCGATCGCTCTACAATTTCAATACAAGAGCCGTCTCTGAAACCTCTTTTCTGCCCAACTTCCCAGACACCACTGGACAAGAAATTGAAAATCTGGCGGCACTATATTTATCAGGAATCGAAGATTATGGAGGCCGTATAGACTTTGATTATGCACACACCCCTTTACATTATATCCGCTACGGAGCAGGGTATACCAATCATAAGTTCACCCCAGGAGCCACTAACCTGAAGTTGACAAGTACAGACTTTAATCTTGATACTTCTTTAGGTAGCCAAAGTATTTTGTCTGATGAATTCTTTGCTTATGTGGAGGATGAATGGACCGTTAGCGAGAATTTAAAAATTAACGCAGGACTTCATTTTGCAGGGTTATCTGTGCAGAATGAGACGTATACGTCTTTGCAGCCTAGAATGGGATTGAACTATTCTTTACCAAGAGATATAGCACTAAAAGTTTCTTATGCAGATATGATGCAATTCGTGAATTTGTTGACTAATGAGGGTATTGGATTACCTACTGATTTATGGGTGCCTTCTACTGCGAATATCAAACCACAAACATCTCGTCAATATGCATTGGGTTTGGCAAAAAATTTAGGTGCATTTGAAGTAAGTCTTGAGGGATATTATAAAGACATGCAGAATTTAGTGAGCTATAAGGAAGGTGCAAATTTCCTTTTCTCTTTGAATGAAGATTGGGAAGATAAAATCACTCAAGGCAATGGACAGAGTTACGGTACAGAACTTTTTGTGCAGAAGAAAAGAGGAAAAACTACCGGTTGGATTGGCTACACTCTAGCATGGAGCTATCGCCAATTTGATGAAATCAATGACGGTCAACGTTATTTCTTTACCTACGACAGAAGACACGATTTTTCCGCAGTCCTTACACACGAAATTTCAGAAAACATTCAATTCAGCGGAGCTTGGGTTTATGGAACAGGTCGCGCTATCACTCTCCCTGAATATGAATATGTTACTTCCTTACCTGATGGTCTAAGTTGGTGGCAGCAACAACAGGTTTTAATTCAAAGACCAACGGATAAAAATTCGTTCCGCATGAGTGCCTATCACAGATTGGATTTGAGTTTTAGTTTTCATAAAAAACGCAAAAATTATGATCGCTGGTGGATGATTAGTGCCTACAACGCTTATAACAATCTCAATCCGTTCTTTTTTGAAACAAGGACTGATGGAAACGGAAATACCACATTGCGTGAATATGGCCTCTTCCCTATCATTCCTTCTATTGCCTACCGTATAAAATTTTAAACAATGAAAAAGAGTTTTATCCCTTTACTAGTATCAATTGTTTTATTCTCATGCGAACGATGGGAAGATGGAATTGCACGCGATATTGTTTTACCGCCTCACAACCCTCAAATTGCAGGATCTCTATTTATTGATTCTATGGACAGCACATTGAGTGCAACTATCAGCAAAACAGGTGGATTGTTTGATACCACAAAAACTGGAGTCATTAAAGATGCTGAAGTCAAACTCTATCAAGACGGTACTCTGTTACACCAACTAAAGGATTTTAGTGTTAACAAAACCTATGATAAATTCCTCGGCAATCAAATTGGACTTGTAAATGGAGAATTGATTCTTGAAGTCGCACATCCCGACTTTGAAACTGTAAGTGCTGCACAAATTTTTCCTGAGAAAGCAGTTTTTACAGCAGAAGTCGATTACGGTGGAACTACTTTTTTTGACGAGACTTCTGATGCCCTAACCATCTCATTTTCAGATTTACCTGGAGAAAATCAGCATTACCTCATAAACCTCCATGCGCACTACAGAAACGGAATTACAGGTCAGGATACCTCTGAATATTTCCCGCTCTACTTGGAAACTACTAATCAAAACGCAACCCGAATTAACGAAGGTGTAATCTTATTATCAGAGGAAGGTGTAGATCGAGATTTGGCTATTCGATTTGCCACAGGAATAAATTCCATCAACTACCTTTTTCAGTTGGAATATAGAATAACCGTAAGCACCTTGAGTGAAGAGTTGTTCAAATTCTACCAAAGCTATAGTGCTTTTCAAAATGCTCAGGGCAATCCGTTTGCAGAACCTGTCATTCTTTACAGTAATATGAGTAATGATATAGGCTGCTTTGGTGTAAGCACTACAATTAGAAAGTGGGAATGATAAAAAGCTTATTGATTCAAAAAACGACTGCTCACAGTCATTTACTTTCTCATAGCTATTAATACTCCATTAAAACTGAACCCCAGGTAAATCCTGCTCCAAAGGCGGCTAGACAAACTAAATCTCCTCGTTTCACAGCTCCAGTCTGCACCGCTTCTGAAAGTGCAATTGCAATAGAGGCACCCGTTGTATTACCGTATTTCTGAATATTATTAAACACTTGGTCATCCCTCAGACCCATTCGCTTTTGAATAAATTGAGCTATCCTCAAATTTGCTTGGTGAGGTATCAGGCAGTCAATCTGATCCGGAGTAATACCGTTTTTATCTAAAGCTTCCTTAATCACCTCACCAAAACGTACCACTGCATTTTTGAAAACAAAATTTCCATTCATTTTAGGAAAATGAATATCTGGATTCACTCCTTTTTCCAATAAGGCACCTATCCAATGTTGGGTCCCAAACCCTTTCATGGTTAATTCTTCCTTGTGTTTACCTTCACTATGCAAATGACAGCTTTTTATACCGCCTTCCTTTGCGGAGGCCTTAGATAACACAACAGCGCCAGCACCATCTCCAAAAATAACACTTACTCCCCTTCCTCTTGTTGTCTTATCTAAAAAGGGACTTTGCAATTCGGAGGCTACGACTAATACGTGCTCATACATACCCGTTTTCACAAATGCATTTCCAACACTAAGCGCATAAATAAATCCGGAACATGCATTACGCACATCTGTGGCACCCGCAGTATGAATTCCAAGGGCTTCTTGAACTTGAACGCCGCAACCAGGAAAATAATAATCAGGGGAAATTGTAGCAAACACAATGTGACCAATATCATTTGGTTCCAACCCTGCTTGCGTAATAGCCATTTGAGCTGCTTTAATACCCATTGTAGCAGCTGTATTTCCGTCCCCTTCTTTTACCCAACGTCTTTCTTCAATTCCAGTTCGCTCCCGAATCCATTCATCATCTGTATCCATCAATTGCGCAAGATCATTATTGCTTACGATGTTCTCCGGAACGTAATGGCCTACGCCGGCAACTTTTGCTTTGTACATATTTGGCTTGTTCAGTATAAGTTGAGTGCATTAAGTTAACGCAAAATTGACACACTTAGTTGTCAACCTGTCAGTAAAACACTTCACTCATTATATTGGCACAAGTGTTGTCTTATCAGTATAAATTCAAATATTTCAATCATGTCTAAAGGATCAATTAATGTAACCGCACAGAACATCTTTCCTATAATTAAGAAGTTCTTGTATAGCGATCATGAAATTTTCCTACGCGAGCTTGTCTCTAACGCCGTAGATGCAACACAAAAGTTAAAAACGCTTACCAGCCTTGGTGAAGCCAAAGGAGAATTGGGAGACTTAACTATTCATGTCAAGGTAGATAAAGATGCCAAAACACTGAGTATCATTGACAGGGGCATTGGAATGACTGCCGAAGAAATTGATAAGTACATCAATCAAGTTGCTTTCTCAGGTGCAGAAGAATTTGTCAAAGAATACGAAGGAAAAATGGACGGTACGGATCTGATCGGTCACTTTGGATTAGGTTTTTACTCTGCCTTTATGGTAGCGAAAAAAGTAGAAATTTTAACCAAGTCCCATAAAGGAGATGGAGCTGTTCAATGGAGCTGTGAGGGAAATCCAGAATTTGAGTTAACCAATATTGAAAAAGAAGATAGAGGAACTGAAATTAGGTTACATATAGCTGAGGATAGCGAAGACTTCTTGGAAGAGGGCAAAATCAATGAGCTTTTGTCTAAATATGCGAAGTTCATGCCCATAAGTATCGAATTCGGTGAAAAAGATGAAAGCTTTAATGCAGCCGCAGAAGGCGAAGAAGCAAAATGGGAAACTAAAAAAGTTCCTAACGTAGTTAACAATACTAATCCAGCCTGGGTGCGTAAACCCGGTGATTTGAGCGATGAAGATTACAAGGGATTTTACCGAGAGCTTTATCCAACGAGCTTTGACGAACCTCTGTTCAATATTCACTTGAACGTTGACTTCCCGTTCAACTTAACAGGGGTGCTTTATTTCCCTAAAATCAAACCTAACGTAGAGCCACAACGCAATAAAATCCAACTATTCCAAAAGCAAGTTTTTGTAACAGATAGCGTTGAAGGTATCGTTCCCGATTTTCTCACTTTACTCCACGGGGTTATTGATTCACCAGACATTCCATTGAATGTGAGTCGTTCGTACCTCCAAGCCGATGGGAATGTGAAGAAAATAGCATCCCATATCACTAAGAAGGTTGCCGATAAATTGGATGAAATGTTCCGCAAAGATCGCGAGGATTTCGAAGCCAAATGGAATGACATGAAAATCATCATAGAATACGGCATGCTCACAGAAGATAAGTTTTTTGATAAGGCGAAAAAATTCGGCCTTTTCGAAGACACCGAGGGCAAACTGCACACATTTGATGACTACCTAAAATTGATTAAAAAGAATCAGACGGACAAGGACAAAAAGACCGTGGTACTTTATGCTTCTCACAAAGATGGCCAACACAGCTACGTTGAAGCAGCAAAGTCTAAAGGTTACCACGTTTTACTTTTAGATTCACCTCTGACATCACACCTCATTCAAAAGCTAGAAAGTGAATACAGCGATACCACTTTTGCACGAGTTGATTCTGACTTAATTGATAATCTCATCAAAAAGGATGAAACAAGAGTTGCTAAACTCAGTGATAAACAGAAAGAAGAGTTAAAGACTCGTCTGGAATCAATTGTTCCCAAGGAGAAATTTACGCTGAAGCTAGAGGATATGGACTCTACAGAAGCACCATTAATTATAACCGTTCCGGAATTCATGCGTCGTATGAAGGAAATGCAGATGACTGGCGGTGGTGGTATGATGGGAATGGGTGATTTCCCAGAGATGTACGATTTAGTTGTAAATGCCAATCACAGTCTTGCTTCGAAAATCCTAGATACGGATGATGAAAACGCCCGATCTGGCGCGGTAAATCAGGCACTCGACTTGGCCAAGCTTCAACAAAACTTACTTCATGGTGAAGAATTAACTGCGTTTATTGCGCGTTCGTATGACATGCTAGAAGAAAACAAGTAGAAATTCTTGTAAGGAAAAGTTTGTGTTAAATCTAAATAACAAGGGGGCCTAAGGCTCCCTTTTTTTATATTTTGGCTTCTTCTTAAATTTCCCGAAACATGGCAGACCATTCATCCGTTTTAAAGATTGCTCAAACCAATGCTTTTCTTTGGACTACAGATATTTTTGATGCAGAAACTAGAAAAGAAGCTCAAATTCTTCTTGAAAAGAAGGGAGATGAGCTCATAGAACCATTTTACAAGGATCTAGACTTTGGAACAGGAGGAATGCGCGGTATTATGGGTGTTGGAACCAACCGTATTAACGCCTATACGCTTGGCTTAGCCACGCAGGGTTTAGCCGACTACGCGCAATCATTTTTTGAAGGAAAACCGCTTAAAGCAGCCATTGCTTATGATAGCAGAAATAATTCAAAGTCTTTTGCAGGTAAGGTAGCCGAGGTGCTCAGTGCAAACGGTATTCATACCTACCTCTTTGAAGAATTGCGCCCTACGCCAGAATTGAGTTTTGCTGTACGTGAATTGTGTTGTGACTTCGGTATTGTTTTAACGGCTTCACACAATCCTAAAGAGTACAATGGATACAAAGTGTATTGGAACGACGGTGGCCAATTGGTCCCTCCACACGATAAAGGCGTTATTGAAAAAGTACGAGCTGCAAAATTTGGGGATATCCGCTGGGATGTAAATAATGCCCTTATTGAAACCATAGGCGCCGAACTTGACGAAAAATATACAGATATGGTTGCTGGTCTATCTTTGAGCAACGCCGGCAAAAAGGAGCTCAACATCGTTTTTACCGCATTGCACGGCACCTCTATTGTTAGTGTCCCTCCTGCTTTATCTAAATCTGGTTTCACCAACGTACAACTCGTTGAAGCGCAAAGTACACCTGACGGAAACTTCCCAACTGTAGCAAGCCCGAATCCTGAAGAAAGTGCCGCTCTTGCAATGGCGATTTCGCAAGCAGAAGCTACAGGAGCAGATTTAGTTATTGGATGTGATCCGGATACAGACCGCGTGGGTATTGCTGTTAATGACGGCAAGGGAAAGATGGAACTTCTCAACGGAAATGACACCGCAGCACTCCTTGTGCACTACATTTTAGATGCATACAAGAATAAGGGCACCATGCCAGCTAACGGTTTCACGGCCGCTACGGTCGTGACCACAGACCTAATTGCCGACATCTCGGCAGCCTATTGCGTGCCTTGCTACCGCTGTTTAACCGGATTCAAATGGATAGCCGACATCATTAATCACAAACCACAGGAGCAATTCCTGGTAGGTGGTGAAGAAAGCTACGGATACCTTATAGGTGATGCCGTACGTGATAAAGATGCCGTTGCTTCTGCCGTAATGATTGCTGAAATGGCTGCCAATGCCAAAGCACAAGGCCGCACTGTATTGCAACAATTAGAAGCCATCCACCGCGAGTTCGGACAATACCAAGAGCGATTGATCTCCATCACTAAGAAAGGGCGCTCAGGTGCTCAGGAAATTGCGGATATGATGACTGCATTACGCGCGGACCCGCCCAAGACTTTGGCAGGATCACCAGTAGTCATTGCTATTGATCACGGCAACTCCACACAAACAGATTTGCGTACTAGCCGCACTTCAAGCACGGAATTACCAGCATCTAACGTTTTGCAGTTTATCACAGAAGCAGGAGACAAAGTGAGTGCTCGGCCTTCAGGTACAGAGCCTAAAATCAAATTCTACTTTAGTGTATGCGCAACCACAGGCGAAAGCCATGCAGCAACGAAAACTGAACTTGAAAGAAAGATTGATACCTTTATTGAGGAATTAAATCTCTAATTCATATCATGAAGAATTTCATCATCATAGGGGCCATTTCGATGGCCCTTTTTTCTTGCGGAAATCCGAAAGAAGTCGAAAATACAGAAGCTTTGACCTACCAAGGCCGTATCCTTCTAAATGATTCAACGGCTGTATGCTTTAATGCATCAATCTATGGAGATCAATTGACCGTATACAACGGGGTACATGAAAGCTTCGACGTAAAGCTCGAAGGAGAGGATACCCTGCGTGGCACCTTTCCGGTCTTTGCCTCAGATCTATGGCTCGTTAAAAGAGAGGAAGGTTACGAGGGATTATACTTCCGCACGGATGCTGAAAATTACATGCTGCCATTAACATTATTGCCGGGACATCACAATCCTGGGCAAACCCATGATGTGCCTGTAAACCAATATCACATCATTCGAGATTATGGCAACGGTAAGACTAGACCAGCCTTACTTCAATTAGGAATAAAGGAAAACAAAGTCGTTGGAACTATAGCAACTTCCACAGGCGACTTGAGATTCCTCACTGGAGAAAGAATCATAGATGAAGGTGGTTACGTCCTAATGGGTTTTGACGGCAGGTTTATCAATTATGTGACATTTACCACGTTTGAAGATTCCGTGTTCGGAAATGTTTGGTCAGGAAAAACAGGCTATTACCGCTTCAAAGGGGTCGCAGATGATAATGCCACCTTGGAAGATCCAGAAGAGATGTCAAAATTGCGTGAGGATTATACGCATATAGAATGGCATTTGCCGGGACTTGATGGCGATACGGTACACTTTGATAGCCGCACTATTTCTAAGCCTACCATCTTGGCAATCCAAGGGTCGTGGTGTCCCAACTGTATGGACGAAGGCCGAGTTTTGGATCAGTATTACCGCGAATTTGACGGAGCTATCGATGTCTTTGGATTGAGCTATGAATACAGCGGTACATTAGAAAAAGCCACCGCTGCAGTACAAAAGATGGAGCGCGACCTAGGCACCTCTTTCCCTATGGTCATTGCCACTTACGATCCTAAGCAGGACCGCAATGCAATACTGCCGCTTGAAAAGATTCGCAGTTACCCTACCTCCATTATGTTGGACCACGCCGGCAATGTGGTAAAGATTCATACCGGATTCTATGGCCCAAGTACAAAAGAATACGAGGGATATCTAAAACATACCAGAGAAGAATTAAAAGCACTAGTTGCTGAAGCAAATGGCTAATTACCTCAAGGACATATTTAACGATTTCAAAGAACTCGCCCGCTCCAAGCGCAAGGAGAACAAGAAATTCTTTGAACGCTTAAACGGGCTTGACATCAGTGCCCTGAACGATCAGTTTCATGCCATGCACGAGGAGGTCTTTGCCGAAACAGATTGCTTACAATGTGCACGCTGCTGCCGGGCTACAGGGCCACTTCTCAATAAGCAAGACATCGCACGTATTTCTAAAAAACAAGGTATGAAACCAGCGGTATTTGAAGCCAAATACCTGCGCGTAGATGAAGATGGAGATTGGGTAATGAAAAGCTTACCATGTCCATTTTTAGCATTGGACACCAACAAATGCACCATTTACGAATATGCCCCAAAGGCTTGCAAACAATACCCACATACGGACCATTCTAATATGAAATCAATTTTGGGGTTAACGGAAACCAACGTGAGACATTGCCCAGCCGTTTTTGAAATGGTAGAAAGAATGAAAAAAGGATAGATTTCCTGATAACCTCTAATCAGATGCAATTCTGCTCTTAACAGTAGATTGAAGAACCAACGAAATTGTAATCACGATGAATGTAGCAATCACATTGTACCATAAAAAACCTATTGATATCACCTCTTTTGTATTGAGATAGTGACAAATGAAAATGGTTATTTGCGCTATAATACCTCCAATAAATACTTGATTACCTCCTATATTTTTTAAGAATAAGCCTACTAAAAATATCCCAAGTATGGTTCCATAAAAGAGACTACCCAAAACGTTCACTAACTGAATCAAGTTTTCGTACAAGGGAGCCGCAAGGGCAACAAAAATTGCCGCAATGCCCCATAGTAAAACTAGTGAGCGTATGGTTCTTTTCTCATTATGGCTTTTACCACTGAAAAACACCTGATAATAATCTACATAGGTTGTGGTAGCCAAAGCAGAAACTTCACCCGCTGTTGATGACATAGCTGCACTTATAATAACAGCTAGAAGCAACCCTATAAGACCATTAGGCAAATTATTTAAGATAAAGGTGATGAATACATAATCCGTATCCTTGGGTTGGAAATTAGGTACATTACTATCCAGTAAAGCCATGTATTTGCCTCTAAGAGCTCCCTGTTGATCATTCAGGCGATGCGCACTATTCCAATCCGCATTGATTAACGCTTCTCTTTTATTATCCCAGACCAATGCATGTTCAAATTCAATAGATCTTAACTGATTTTGTATGTCAACAGGGGCTCGAGCAATTTCACTCTGATTAAAAAAAACAGGTGGTTTAATAAACTGGTAGAACACAAATAAAAAGACGCCAATGGATAGAATTGCAAATTGCATTGGCACCTTAAAAGTAGCATTGAATAGCAAACCGAATCTAGAACTGCGTTCGTCCTCTGCACCTAGATAGCGTTGAACTTGACTCTGATCTGTGCCCAAATAACTCAACGATAAGAAAAGACCACCGGCCAAGCCGGACCACAAGGTGTATCGTGTCCCCGGATCAAAAGAAGTACTCACAATATTCAGCTTACCCATATTTCCTGCTATTTGATAAGCATCATACATACTTACAGGAATAAGCCGAACAAGTATGGTTGCTGCAATGGTCATACCCAAGAGAATAATTGTCATTTGCCATTTCTGGGTAACCGCGACTGCTGCTGAACCCCCACTTACAGTATAAATCACTACTATTATTCCGATGATAACTATCATGGTATTTAATGGAATATTAATAGCCGCAGAAAGAACAATCGCAGGGGCAAAAATGGTTATTCCTGCACTTAAACCTCTTGAGGTAAGAAACAAGGCGGCAGTAAATAATCTAGTTTTCCTGTCAAAGCGTTTCTCAAGGAATTGATATGCTGTAATTGCGCGCATTTTTCGATAGGCAGGCACAAAAAAAGCACTAACAAGAATAACAGCTAGGGGCATTCCAAAGTAAAATTGGATGAAGCCCATATCATTTTCAAAAGCCTGACCAGGAGTGGACAAAAATGTAATTGCA
>MDSX01034073.1_pt1 | contig 22262 bp, 26 predicted proteins | sample 811141 | NCBI WGS metagenome assembly MDSX01 (sample SAMN05326642, study PRJNA326480) | marine metagenome | isolation source: seawater | place: Atlantic Ocean: South East | collected 2010
ATAAACCCAAATTTATCGGATGCTTATTTTGGCATAGCATGTATATTCAAACGAAATAATCAGTGGAAAGATGCCGAAAGAAATTTACTAAAAGCTATTGATATTGACCGATATGAAGTAATGTATCATATTGAGCTTGCTGAAATATTTTTAATCCAAGAGAACAAAGAAAAATGCTATCACTACTATAATTTGGCTCACCAAATTGACCAAGAAACAATAGAAATATTATTGGACTACGCTCATGCTAAATTTGAATTAGGTGACTTAGAAGATGCCCTACAACTTCTTCTTGATAATATTGAATATCACGATGAAGATTCAAGAATATATTATCGAATCGCTTCTTATTCTTTCACACTTGGAGAATTTGAAAAAGGTTATAATTTCTTGCACGCAGCTTTAAAATTGAATCCAAGTGAATACATTTTACTTTATGAATTCGCTCCGTTTTTAGAAAACAATCAAAATATAACTAACATAATCGATATATACATCATCTAACCTTATGATTAACCCAGACTTCAATCTCAAAAATATTCCAGAGCGTCCAGCTAAACCTAGAAATAGCGGACTTACAATGGTAATGGATAAAGGCCTCAGCTGCAGGCAAGCAGAAGATTTTTTAGAAGTAGCAGCAGATAAAACTGACATCATCAAACTTGGATTTGGAACAAGTACAGTAACACCGTCACTCAACAGAAAATTGGAAATATATCAAGAAGCAAAAATTCCAGTTTATTTTGGTGGAACATTATTTGAAGCCTACGTGATTCGAAATCAGTTTGATGAATATAAAAAGCTACTTGATAAATTCAAAATTACCCACGCTGAAGTATCTGACGGAAGCATGGAAATTAGCGAGGATCAAAAATGTGAATATATCAACTCGCTCGCTAAAGATTTTACGGTCTTAAGTGAGGTGGGTAGTAAAGATGCAGAAAAAATAATCCCTCCATATAAATGGATTGCCATGATGAAGGCTGAAATAGCTGCAGGTGCTTGGAAAGTTATCGCAGAAGCCCGTGAAAGTGGTACGGTTGGAATATTTAGAAATTCAGGAGAAATACGATCTGGTCTGATTGAAGAAATCTTACAACATATCCCTTTGGATACAATTCTTTGGGAAGCTCCACAAAAAGTACAGCAAGTTTGGTTTTTAACGCTTTACGGCCATAATGTTAATCTTGGCAACATAGCTCCACATGAAATTATTCCACTAGAAACATTAAGACTAGGATTAAGAGGTGATACCTTTAACCACTGGTTAGAATAATTATTATTCAACAATTGGTCGCCTTATTAATGTAAAATCAATCGGCGTAGACTCATTGTAATCTGGCCCTCTATATGCTAATGTAACAATATACGTCCCATTAGCAGGTACCCTAAACTGAAGCTGATTTGTTTTACTCTTTATTCCCTCTCCAGCAATTGGTTTCATTTGAATGTCAAATACCTTAACATAAGTTTCAATACCCGACTCATTAATTGTAACGCTAAAGATATAGTCATATCCTTTTTCTGCTGGAAATTCGTACTGATAGGTACTTTTATTTTTTAATTCTAACTGTTGGGATCTTACATATTTCCACTGTACATTAGGATTTATATCTATTACTTGAGCCTTAAGTATATCAAGGCAACCCAATAGCCCAAAAAATAAAATTATGGCCCTAATATGATTTGATTTAATGAATTGATTTATCATCCTTTAAAATTTTATCTTTAAGACGATTAAGTTTTTCTAATCGTTGTCTAAAATCCTCACAAAGAGCAAAAATATCATGACTATATTGGCTATATTGATTATAAACAAATTCTTGATTATTCATGATTTGTTAAAAATAGCTGAAAATTTTAGTTAGATCGGATGTAGTCGCTTAATTGTTTATAAATTTCCTTCAAATCTTGATCTTCTAACATGTCGATGTGCTTTTGCATAATAATGGAATCGCCTCGCTTTGCTGGACCTGTCTGCCAGCTTGCTGGATCACGTTCACTTAACCTACTCGCTGTTTCATTGATTATGGGAATTAAATTTTTAAAATCCAATGACTCATCTTCTAAATACCTGTGAGCAAGTGTGTACATGAGATTCGTAAAATTATTTGCAAAAACTGCAGCTAAATGATACTTCTCTCGTTCTAATGAACTAACTTCTTTAGTTTGATTAGAAATTGTATCTGCTAATTTCATGAGGTCTTCAGTTACATCAACTGAGTTGCCTTCAATAAAAATAGGAACTTCTAAAAAATCAATACATTTTTCCTTTCTAAGGCTTTGTAACGGGTAAAAAACACCATAGTTAAGAGCGTAACTCTTAATCACTTCCATAGAAACAGGACCTGATGTATGACAAACAACGGATTTTAATCCTTTCGGAAGCTCCTCTAAGACATTAAAATAGGACTCATCATTCACACACAATATCACATAATCTGCATTGAAATCAACAGAAGCAACTGAATTGCCATAATATGCACCGAAACGTTTTGCTAATTTTTGAGATCGATCAGAACTGGAACTTATAACTTGCAAAATTTGATGCCCCGCTCGATCAAATGCTTGGGCAAGATTGGTGGCCACATTTCCACTACCTATGAATGTAATTTTATGTCCCACGCTTTAACTCTAATCTATTCCATGTTGCTATTCCAAAACCAACAACCATCAAGATTGTCCCTAACCAAAGTAAATTAATATATGGAAAAACAATCCCTTTCATAACTATAAACTTAGGCTGTGGAGTAGTCTCTGCAATTTCAAGGACAGCCATGGGCTTATCACTTTCGGTTGGTCTGATCTCAAAACCAAATCGCAATCCTGCCTCTGCAACTTCCTCTCGAATACTAAAATATGTATTGGAATTTATTCCAAAAATTGGTGCAGCAGAAAGCTGATTATTCCCCTGCTTTATCGTTAACATAGCCTTAGCTAAGGTCGTATTTTTAAGCCCAATGGACTTCCCATCGCTTTGTTCCACACCAGTAAAAATAACTATTCCATTGGCTGTCTGAATACTATCCCCTTTTTCAATTGGATACTCTTTTACATTTTTCCAATTAATACTATCAGAGACCGGTTTTGGCAAGGATGTTATATGTGTGTATACGTCATAAGTCAAGTAATGCCGGGTATCTGGATTAGGAAGAATTCCTCCCATGTCTTCATTAATCTGGGTATTGGGGAGTAACGTAAAAGATTCCTTACCATCAATGGATTCGTAATTTACTTTAAAGTAAATATCATCTCCACTCACACTATCTCCTTGATAAGTCACCATATAATCTCCCAAACGTGTAGGCTCATTTTTAATTAAAAGCATATTCTCACGTCGTGCATTTTCATCAAAATTGCCCATTTGTCCGCTAAAGTCTGCTGTAATCACTTGTTTCTTTGCACTGGAAACGAGCACTCCTAGCAACATTAAACCAAATCCAATATGAGCTATAGAAGAGCCTGAAAATTTTACAGATCGGATATATAAAATAATGTACGTTAAATTTCCAACTAAAGCATAAAAACCTGCAAACATGAGTATCACAAACATGGGGTTAGCTATTTCAAAAAGAAATATTCCTCCCATAGTTAAAACTACAGCAAACATGAGGGTAATTAAAATTTCTTTAAAAAGCTTACGAGTGTTCGGCGTATTTTTATATCTAAAAAACTGAGATATAGCCATTAAAACTGCTATAACAATAGCTATTGGCATTTGATACATGTTATAATAACCTACAACATCTTCTGGAGGAACCATATTTGTTCCAAAAATCTTATTAAAAACAGGCTTTGAAGTGCCAACTAAGACTTGTACCGCAGACAATACCAACATTAATGATCCAATAAACATCCAAAACTCTCGACCTAAAATATTATCATCACTGGCATGATTATTTATATTTTTATTGAGATTTAGAACAAACCATATTAGTCCTAATATTGATATAATAAGTAGAGGGTAAAAACTAATTCTTGTATAAAATGGCAACACTAAAACTAACAAACTAACAGGTATGATAATATACCATCTTTTAGCTGCACTATCCGTGACAGCTATTATTGGCAACCAAATAAACAACACTACAAACTGCATTAATTGACCTGCTAAACCAAGATCGGTAAATGAATGAACAGATGTCTCACCAAGCACCCCACTTCTTGTAAGGAAAGTCGCATAGAGAACCATGATATATGTCGAAATAATTAACGTATATGAGGCAATGGTAGAGCTGTTTGTGACCTTTTTGATTAGCATCAAATGAGTTCCAGAAATCAACAAAAGCCATGGAACTAAGGATGCGTTTTCTACAGGATCCCATGCCCAATAACCTCCAAAGCTTAACGACTCATAAGCCCAAAATCCACCCATGATAATTCCTGCTCCTAATATCATTCCTCCAGCTAAAGCCCATGGTAAAGCTGGTTTTATCCAAGCTCTATATTCCTTTTCAAACAATGATGTCACAGCAAAAGCAAATGGTATAATAGTCAATGCAAAACCTAAAAAAAGTGTCGGAGGATGAATAACCATCCAATAGTTTTGTAATAGTGGATTTAGGCCCGTCCCATCAACTACATTATCTAGATAATTTGGCATTGAAAAAATAGGTGCCTGCATCTTATCTCTTAATAATTCAAAAGGACTACTACCTAGCTTATATACTCCAAATACATCCACGCCTAATATCATTGAAGTAAGGACCACTTGAGATAAAGCCATGATGGCAACTACACCCCGCTCCCATCTTTTAGCTGTAAAAATTAGCACCAGTCCAAGGATTGCATTCCACACCATCCAAAGTAAAAAACTCCCTTCTTGACCTTCCCAAAAACAAGAAACCATGTAGCGTAATGGCAGTGAGTTGCTGCTATGTTCATAGGCATAAGCATATTCATAATAATGCCCTTGAATAATAATAAATAAAGTAAGAAATACTCCTAAAACAGCTACTACGTGACTAATAAAAAAGACTCTTCCTAAGCTTTGACTTTTTGAAGATTTTGTGTAAAATATTACACTAAGCAATGCACACACAAAAGCTACAACAACAAAAAAATGTCCAATGTTACCAAGAAATAAATTTTCTCCAACAAATGTTATGGGCTTCATACTCTATTAAGACGATTGGGCAGAATTATTGTTTTGTTCATCCTTGTATTTAGAAGGACATTTAGGCATGACCTTAGATGCTCGGAAGACTTCACCGTCTGAGCGACCATACATATTGACCGTTTCTGCACGTTCAAAGTCTTGTTGTTTAGGATTTGTTGAAACTACCTTACGAATGTTTCCATTCTTGTCTTTTAGATAAAAGCTAAAATAATTAGGATCAATCTGTGGGTTGTATTCCATAGGTTTTTCTTTAACCAAAAAACCTGTGATATGAAAGGTTTCATTTGGATTAGCATCAGCTTCAGCAAATGTAGAACTCTTTTCTGCTTCTGAATAAGTAGTCATGATTGCAGCAATTGCAACTGCTAACATGATGAGAAGTACTATAACTTTAGGCTTCATTTTGGTTCTTTTCTATCTGGGTAATCTTTCGATCTAATCGGATTAGATAAATGATTAAAAGTAAAAAAATGATAAGAAGAACAGCTACTACCACATAAATCTTTTGATTTTGATAAAAAAAATCGTCCAAAGGCATTGAATCCTGTGCCAATGTATGTAAACTGAATAACATTAATGTCCAACTATATTTCCTCATATTTCCTTTTAATTTCAGTAAGTCTAAATCTCAATGTTGCTATCCAAACACCTAACAGTATCCAACCTAAACTTGCTAGATAAAAAACCTTACGCAAATTATTATCCAAATCCAATGAACTAAATCCGACCGTATCACCACTTGCTGGGTGCAAACTTGTTTCTGCTATTCTAGGATAAATAATTATTAAAACAATATAAATCGGAAAAGCAAACAGATTGTATACTGATGATATTTTAGCCCTTTGAATTTCATCCTCAAGGCTGTTTCTTAAAATATAATATGCTAAATAAATTAGCATCCCTATGGCTGCTCCATTCAATTTAGCATCTTCTACCCACCAAGTCCCCCAAGTAAACCTTGCCCAAAACGAACCTGTAATTAAGCCCATTAGACCAAAAACCATGCTTACTTTGATGAAACTTCCAGATAAGCTATCATATCGAATATCACCTTTGGACAAATACTTGATACCATAAACATAAGATGTTGTCAAAAGTATAATCATAGTAAACCACATAGGCACATGGTAGTGTAGGTTTCGAATGGTTTTTGCAAGAATGCCAATATCGTCAGGAGCTTGCATCAAAAAGCCACCAATTATGGCATAGGCAACACATAAAATTGACAATATTTTCCACCAGTATTTTTTCACGCTATATCTAATTACAAAGTTAATTTTTTAAAATAAATAAGACCTTATTACTAAAAACTTAAACCGCCTTAAAAAAGTGATTACTAATTAAATTTTCCATCCTTTTTTTTCTGTATGAACTGCTTTCGTCTTAACATAAAATATCTAAAAAAGGCAAAGAGTGTTAAGCCTGAAAAAAGATATACCGAATTTACATCTGTGTTATTAGATGTATAACTGCTGTAGGCTTCAAAGAAACAAACCGCCCCAACTATCATCCAAATAATTTGTAATATACGAGGTAATCTTTTCATGATTCAAATATACACTTACTCGTGTGTTGCTTCATCTTCATCTAAATATAACATGCCAGTGACACGTGAAAACTTATAATTCAGAAAACTTTCATCACTCTCAAAGCCTTCGGCCATAATAATTTTTTCGTTTCTAATCCTTACTCGAACTGGCTTTTGTGATGTTATTCGCCTAAGTTTCTTATCCCAGATTAATTCATCGGTTTTAATTTCTTCATCATTTCGATTAAGCACCCTAACACTGTCCCTTATTTCTATTTTATCCTCCTTTTCATAGTGCATTGCATACTTAGAATTTAAAGTACTTGTTGTATCTCCCATCCCATCATAAAAAATAGCAAAAACTCCATTCGGCATTTCCATACGAGGATTTTTTTTATCGGGAAATCTTTTAAGAACAGGAGCTTTTATAGTTGCTCTCAAAATTGCAGAATCTGTGTAAGTGATATAAACATTCTCCGCAAGTTCAACACTCATACTATCTAAATCTTCATTGAGTTGGGACAATTCGTCAATCGAGTGATTTGGTTTGCAAGAGAAGAAAAAAGCGATAGCTATGATAGCTATCGCTTTATATCTAATATTTAATAATATCATCAAAAATTATCCGCCAATAGTTCTTACTATAGTTGATTCTCCGATCCAGCACCCTACAGTGTATGTGTCTCCGTTATTAATGTTTTTAAAGAACGCATCTTCTTTGCCAGGGAAATAAGCAGAGTATTTTGAGATTTTAGAATTAGCAGTTTCAACAATCGAAGGATCAACACTTCTAGCTTTGATATACTGGTCTACAGCAACCAAATACACACCCCCTCTTCCTAGATCTCCACTCCCACAACTACTGGCACTTGCTGCATATGCATCTCCAATAAGAATGTATGCCTCTCCACTATTCTCGTTTATGGCAAGAGCTTTTCGAGCATATCCACGTGTAGAAGAATACTTACCACCATTTTTAGCGGTTTTAGCTAGTTTTATCCAAATATTAAATTTCTCCTCGTCTGTAGATGATAGTTCTGCAGCTTTTTCATAGTATTCAATGGATTTATCATCGTCCCCTTTTTTACCAAACGCTTTAGCCAATGAAAGTGCAGCATTCATATTTGGATTTAATTCAAAAAGAGCTTCAGCACATTGGAAGTAAAATGGCTGACCTTCGCATCCACCTCTATCTAACAATTTAACACTAGAAGCTAACCAGCTTGAATTTCCTTTATTCTCTTCAAAATAAGGTTGCTTTAACTCGGTTAACTTATCACAATCAAGATAAGGTTTTAGCATGCCAATAATTGCATTTTGGGTCTTTACCCATTTAACGCCCTTAATTGAGTCTTTTACTGACAAACCTGGTGCTGTGTATTTAACTATGTTGGCATCTATAATTGGAGTAACTTTATCGAGTATTGAGAACAAGCTATCCAAAGACATTTTTTTCTTTTTATACTGCTTTACTCCGGCATAAATGTAATCAGAAGGTACATCATATCTTGTTTTATTCCCCTGAATTCGAATGGATTCATCAAATAAAGACAAAGCTAAATCTCTATTTTTGGGTTGTAATTTAGACATGTCATCAGCCCATTTACCCTTTACATAACCCTCATCACCAAAAAATTCAATTCTCCTCTGATGACACAGCAAAAGTGTGTCAACCAATCCTCTAAACCTTGATTTATACGATGTATCTCTTAAAACCTTTTTCAATATGTAAGGTCCAGAATAAGTAATTCTCTTTTGAATACATGGAGCATTCTGAAATAAGTACATCCAGTATGGAAAAGCCTCAACATACTTTTTCTCTTGATAATATTGATTAAATAAGGATAGCTTTCTTGCTGTCTCTGCACTATCAATACCCCATTTATTATCACAAGGATTTATGGAGGTGTTTGTTTTAGAAATTACAGTTTCTGCAGTTTGGGCATAAAGCCCTGTTGTTAGCAACATGCTAACAACAATTAAAATACACTTGTTTAAAAAATTCATTCTTATCGATATTTTCTTTTTGTAAACCATTTATCGTTTAAATTTAAACCTAATCCTATTTTAAAATAATCTTCTTGTATAAAATCATTTGAACTAGAACCTCTTTTAATATACTCTGCTGAAATATTAACCCTACTTACAACAGGCACTTTCTCATCTTCTAACCTTACAGACTTTACTACTGGTAAACCTAGACCAAAACTTATGCCAAACTCACGAAAAGTTTGAGAACCAAAATTATAATACAAATCCTCATACCTGGCTCCAATGCTGTATCTCACGTGCTTTAAAAAAGAACCTCTCTCACCATAATTTGGTGAAGGAATTATTGAAAACCCAGTCGAATATCTCATGTTGTCCTTGAACTCTCCAGAACTTACCTTGTTTTCAAGAGATGAAAATAAAATTTGTTCAGCTTCAAGAGATAGTGTCCATTTATCACCTTTGTTAAGCGTATATCCTAAAGCAACTCCAAGAGGTTTACTGACTGTAGCTTTCTTATTATCCTCATATATTAAAGTGTCAATAGAAGCTATATTCCCAATACCAAATTGAAAGCTTTCTCCATAGAAGGTTTCTGCATAACGATAACCGTTTCCGTTCAATTTTGTACCACCCCGAAAAACTGCACCTATGGTATGATTCATCTCATTTCCCTTCTTACTTTGGATAGAATACTGGACACCAAGATCAAAATCCAACCCCTTGTATGCATAAAATGTCTCATCACTGAAACTGAATACTGTGTTTGTGTCTGGGTATACACGGTACTTTCGGGATTGGATATTTCCAAAATTCATATTGAGATTTCCTCCAAGACTCAGATTATTCATCAATTCAACGCCATACCCAACATACAAGCGGTTAATACCTCCAGTACCTTTATATAGGCTAAAATAATTTAGCGTGTCAGTATCTACTATATTTTTAATCTCATATCCAACATCTTTAATCTCATAACCAACATCACTGTATTGGTTCACCCCAAAACTAAATGCCATAGCCTTTTTAGTATTCAATGGAAAAGCCATTGCGAAATGATTGAAATTACCTGAATTGGTCTTGATCTCTGTTGTTTGGTCGGCAATTTTTCCAAAATTCACGCCAACACCTAAATTATAAATCGTAAACCTGATTTTGGAATAACTAGCTGGATTTGAAAATGAAAAATTGTTTTGGTCTCTAAGTGAAATTGATGCTCCGCCAGATGCATGGTGTTGTGTAAATCCTCCAGGTGATAGCTCACCAAGACCAAATATGCTATATGGCGAACTTGTACTCAATTGAGCAAATACCGAAATGGGGAAAAGAATAACCATCAAAATGTAACTTCTGAACAAATTATGCATGGTGTTGTATGATTTGATTGAGACCTTCAAGCACTAATTTTGGGCGTGCGAATATCTCATTTTTGATGACTTTATCAAAATGGAAAATATTTTCGCCACAAAAAACAATTTTCAATGAATTATATAACTCATTTTGCTCCTGAATATATCCTAAAATCTCATTACGAATAGACTGACTTACGCCAACTTGAATTGACTCAACTGTTGACTTGCCAGGGAATTTCTTTGAATCATCTATTGCAACCAATGGAAGCCCAGTGGTAAATTGATTCATTGCTTTGAATCGAATATCCATACCAGGAGAAATAACACCGCCTAGAAACTCACTTTGATGCAATAGATCAATCGTTAGGCATGTTCCTATATCTATAATTAAACATGTTGAATCTGGTATAAAAAAATGTGCTCCAACAGCAGCAGCAATTCTATCAGCCCCAAGTGTTTCTGGTGTGTTGTAATTCAATTTTATTGGAATAGGTGTCTGATAACTGAGATAATGTTCATCGGATAATAATTCCTCGAGTTTCGGATTTTCCCCCGTTTTTGAGACTAAAATAGCTACTCCTTCACGAAATAATTCTTCAAAATGTTTGTGAGTAAAAGGTTTGATGTAATCAATCATCTCTCCCTGTTTGAATACCCCTGCTTTGGTTGTTGTATTCCCAATATCAATACAAAGACTTATTTTATCCATTTGACCTTATGATGTTCTAATTCAAAATGCTTGCCCATAGCAGAAACCTGCAAATTTCCATTCAAACAAATATGATTTACGATGTAGGGTTGTTGTTTTTCATTTTCCTTAAAAGTGACCATCTCCCCTTTTTTATACAACTTTTCATTGACAGACTGATTCAATAGCCGTTTATCCTTTGTAATGTGGGAATAAAAGTGATTGTAAAGTATTTGTAAAAATTCAATAACACTTACACTGTATCCTAATTCATTGATAACAGAAGTGGCCTCAAATTTATTAAAATGCTTTTGATTTACATTGATTCCCATACCAACAACTGCTTTTTTGACTTCTTGATGAGAAACTATATTTTCAATAAGAATCCCTGCAATCTTTTTTGAACCAATATATACATCATTGGGCCATTTTATTTTTATATCATTTACCTTAAATTCTGTTAAGGTGTCTACAATAGCTAACGTAGCAGCATTATTCAACTGAGGCAAAGTTGATAGATGCCCAAAATTATCTACCAAAAAACTTGCCAAGACATTTTCAAAAGGCTGACTGTCCCAAACACGTGATCGTTGACCACGACCAGCAGTTTGGCTACCAGCATTCACACAATATGGTGCTGATAAACCTCTCTTTTGGATACTTTTTTTGAGATAGAAATTTGTAGAATCTACCTCATTTAAAAATTCAATGTTATAATTATTCAAGAAACTGCTTTTTCAAGTATTAAACTACTTTCGCAGCAAAGTTATTTCAATTAATGGCAAAAAAGAGTTCGATCGCCGATGTACTTGCAGAAGTAGTAGTCAAAGGAATGCAGGAAAAGAAGGCAAAAAATATCATAAAAATTGACCTTACAAAGATTAATGAGGCTGCAGCTGACTTCTTTATTATTTGCCATGGTGATAGTGACCGACAAGTGAAAGCTATTGCCGATAGTATTGAAGATGAAACACTAAAAGCTATGCAAGAAAAACCACATAGTAGAGAGGGGCAAGCCGAAAATCGTTGGGTCCTACTGGACTATCTTGATGTTGTAGTTCACGTATTTCAAAAAGACATACGAGAATTTTATGAGATAGAAGATATTTGGCATGATGGTATAATAACCAATTATGAAGATTTTAGTTAGCTACTAAAACTTTAACTTTAAAGCATTACCAAAGTATGGAGGATCAGAAACCGTACTATGTTGAATATTTCTACTTTTCAAGTAATCAGATACCTTCTTTTTTAATACCCCTTCTCCCTTACCTACAATTATATATGCTGATCTTACACTTTTTCTTCTAGAAGATTGAATAAACTCAGCAACCGCTTCGAGTTGAAGATTCAATTTATCTAAGGAGGATAACCCTGATTTTGAAGGGTACAATTTATCAAAATGTAAGTCTAATTCTAAATTTCTTTTATCTTGATTGGGCTTTCCATTTTTATTTGGAGATGAATAACTAGAAAATTCACCCATCATCATCCGCTTCAACAAATTTGGATCAATTGGTTTATCGTCACTCATAGCACAAATTTAAACTAGATTATAATACACTAAACGTTGAGTACAAACCAAAAAAATATTTTGATAATATCCGATTAAATTTGCAGAATACATTACAAGACAATTGAATAATCATGGCATTTGAGAAAATCACAAGAGCTCAAGACTACTCCAAGTGGTATAATAATCTCGTAGAAAACGCAGACCTTGCTCAGCATAGTAGCGTACGAGGCTGTATGGTTATCAAGCCCTACGGATATGCTATTTGGGAAAAAATGCAGGCTGAATTGGATCATAGATTCAAAGAAACAGGTCACCAAAATGCTTATTTCCCTCTATTTGTTCCTAAAAGTTTATTTGAAGCTGAAGAAAAAAATGCAGAAGGATTTGCGAAAGAATGTGCTGTGGTCACACATTATCGTCTAGAAAATGATCCTGATAATTCTGGCAAACTTCGTGTAGACCCTCATGCAAAGCTAGAAGAAGAACTAGTCGTAAGACCAACAAGCGAAGCAATCATATGGAATACTTACAAGGGATGGATTCAAAGTTATCGAGATCTACCTATTCTAGTAAACCAATGGGCTAACGTTGTTCGATGGGAAATGAGAACAAGACTTTTTCTTAGAACTGCGGAATTTTTGTGGCAAGAAGGTCATACTGCTCATGCTACAAAAAAAGAAGCCATTGAAGAAACCAATCAAATGATTGAAGTGTACGCAGAATTTGCTAAAAATGTTCTTGCTATACCTACTATTATGGGAACAAAAACTGAAAGTGAACGATTTGCAGGTGCCGATGACACCCTTTGTATTGAGGGACTAATGCAAGACGGCAAAGCTCTTCAGATGGGGACTTCTCATTTCCTTGGTCAAAATTTCGCAAAAGCATTTGATGTAAAGTATACCAACAAAGAAGGGAAATTAGATCATGTTTGGGCAACTAGCTGGGGCGTTAGTACTCGCTTAATGGGGGCTTTGATAATGACTCACAGTGACGATGAAGGTCTTGTTCTTCCTCCAAGTATTGCTCCGATTCAAGTCGTAGTAGTTCCCATATATCGCGGATTAGAACAATTAGAGTTAATCTCTGAAACCATTCAGCCCTTAATTGATCAGCTAAGAAAAAAAGGAATTACTGTTAAATTCGATAATCGAGATACACAAAAGCCAGGATTTAAATTTGCTGAATGGGAATTAAAGGGAGTTCCTATTCGAATAGCTATCGGACCACGTGATATTGAAAACGGCACCGTTGAAGTAGCCCGAAGAGATACTAAAGAAAAACAAATTCTTGAATTGACTGACATCGACACTAAAGTTGAACATCTTCTTAAAGCGATGCAAGAGGATATATACCTCAATGCTCTTAATTACAGAGACAACCATATTACAGCAGTAAATACATGGGAAGAATTTGTAGATGTATTAGAAAATAAAACCGGATTTATATCTGCCCACTGGGACGGCACTTCTGAAACAGAGGATAAAATAAAAGAAATCACTAAAGCCACCATTCGATGTATTCCTTTTGATAATCCATTAGAGGAGGGTTCATGTATACTTACTGGTAGTCCAAGTAGCCAGCGAGTGTTATTTGCAAAAGCTTATTAAGCTCATTCTTTCCAGATGTAATTGAATAACGTAATCGATAGAATAAGCTGAATTACTAACAAAAGAATCAGAACAATCCAGTCTTGGTAAAAATTTGGATGAGTTAATAAAACCAAAGATTTACTAGCAGCTTTCAAACTGACCAATAAACTCGGAATAAGCAGAGGCATACTTAATACTAAGGCTACCAAACTACTATTTTTTGCCCCGTAGGAGAGTGCAGAATTAAACGTAAATACAGTACTACAACACATCATAAATAACAAAGAAGTAAAAAAGTATTGCCCCAAATAAGGGATGGTTTGTGGTAACCAAAAATTCATCAAAACAAATAGAACAAATAAAAAGATGAAATTTATAAAGTACTGATACAAGATCTTAGAAATAATCAATGCTTTTGCGTCTACCAAAAATCGGTAATATAGTAAAGTCCCTTTTTGTTCCCCCAAAAAACTACGCGTAATATTTTGAACTACACCTAAAATAAGGACCACATAAAATAAACTATGCCAGATTATATTACTTGCCTGCTTCTGAATCGTGTAAATAATAAATACAGAAATTACAAGCATCAAAAGCAAAGACCAAAAGGCATACTTGTTTTTAAATTCAACACGAAGCTCTTTTAGAAAAAGTTGTTTTATCTGCTTAGTTATTTGTGTTTGCATAAATTTGCTGCAGCAAAAGTACATTTAATGTTATATCAATTACAGAAGTTATCATCAGAAGAACAAACTAGTATTAAACGTTCGCCCATTTGGGTAACTCTCCTTGTGGCATGTGCAGACTATGACATACAAGAAAAAGAGATTGACAGAGCCAAAGAAATTATTTATATTAAATCCTATGCTCTTCAAAACGATCTAAAAAACCTTTATAAAGAATTGGACGCTAATATTGAACAAGAAATTGATCAAGCACTTGCTGCAATTCCAGCGGCAGGTAACGATCGAATCCAATACTTAGAAGAAAAAATCAGCGAACTTAATCCAATTTTTGAAAAACTTGATTCTACCTTTAACAAACAATTATACAAAAGCCTAAAGAGAATCGCTTTGGCCGTTGCTCAATCGGATGGAGGGCTATTTGGTGTAGGAAGAATAAGTCACGAAGAGGAGCATTATATAAGTTTACCCATGCTTAAAAAACCGTGAAAAAAATACTGATAGCTAATCGAGGTGAAATTGCCATTCGTGTAATAAGAACTTGTCATAAAATGGGCATTTCCACAGTTGCTGTGTATTCAGAAGCTGACCGTGACTCAATGCACGTACAACTTGCTGATGAGGCAGTTTGTTTAGGTCCAGCACCTTCATCTGAAAGCTATCTCAGGGGAGATAAAATCATCTCTATTTGTCTAGAATTGAATGTAGATGGCATTCACCCAGGCTATGGTTTTTTGTCAGAAAATGCAGATTTTGTGAAGAATGTACATGAAGCAGGAATCCAATTTATTGGGCCAAGTCCTGAGGCGATTGATCTCATGGGAAGTAAAATTGCGAGTAAGCAAGCCGTTGAAAAATATGGGGTTCCTCTTGTCCCAGGCATTAATCATGCAGTAGAAGACCTCAAAGAAGCTCAGTCCGTAGCTGATAAAATCGGATATCCTGTTCTGGTAAAAGCTAGTGCTGGTGGCGGAGGTAAGGGTATGCGTATTGTTGAAAAAGCCTCTGACCTAGAGGGTCAGATGAAAACTGCTCAAAGTGAAGCTCAAAGTGCCTTTGGAGATCGATCTGTTTTCATCGAAAAATTTGTCACCAAACCCAGGCATATTGAGATACAACTCTTAGCAGATAATCACGGTAACATGGTCCATCTCATGGAACGTGAATGTTCCGTACAAAGAAGACATCAAAAACTCATTGAGGAAGCACCAAGTGCTGTTCTTTCTGACGCTCTCAGAGAACAAATGGGAAAAGCTGCAGTAAACGTGGCAAAAGCGTGCAACTATAGTGGTGCTGGAACAGTGGAATTTCTTCTAGATGCAGACCATAAATTCTATTTCCTAGAAATGAATACCCGTTTACAAGTCGAACACCCCGTAACCGAGTTAATCACAGGTCTAGATTTAGTAGAGCAACAAATTAAAGTAGCTCGAAACGAAAAATTAATTTTTACTCAAAATGATATCAAACCTAATGGGCATGCTATTGAACTGAGATTAACAGCAGAAGAAACGACACAAGATTTTCTTCCTGCTATTGGAACTATTGAAGTATATAATCCCCCAACAGGAGACTATATTCGATTGGACGACTTTGTATATCCAGGCTACAAAATACCCATCTACTACGACAACATGTTTGCTAAATTAATTGTGTGGGGTGAAAACAGAAATCAGGCGATTCAACGAATGATTGAGGCCATAAATCAATTTGAAATTGAGGGGATACCAACCACATTAGATTTTGGTCGATTTGTAATGCAACATCCAAAGTTCATTGACGGAGATTTTGACACCAATTTCATTAAAACTTATTATACAGCTGAAAGTCGGAATGAACAAGACCAAACACTGCTAGAGGCTGCTGCACTATTTTCTTATTTAGAATTTAATGAACATCGAACTCCAGTAATTGCTAAACACAACTCCGTCAAATGGAAAAAAAGGAAGGAATAATTAATATTACATTACAAAACTTGATTTCTTCATAAATTAGTGAATGAACATCTTGAATTATCTTTGCATTCGTCAAGCATGAATTCATTCGAAGAACTGTCCATCAAAAAATCACTACTGAGTGCTATTTCAGATCTTGATTTTGAAAAACCCACTCCCATTCAAAAAGAGGCCTATCCGAAAATTCTTTCAGGTAAAAATGTTATTGGGATTGCACAAACAGGAACTGGAAAAACACTTGCTTACACCCTACCTATTCTTCAAGAATTAAAATATTCTAAAAGTTTCAAACCTCGAGTATTAATCATTGTTCCTACGAGAGAATTAGTCGTTCAAGTGGTCGATCAAATTGAGTTGTACACTAAATATATGACGGTCCGTATTACTGGAATCTTCGGTGGTGTTAATATTAAAACACAACAAGTTCTTCTGTCAGAGGGCACAGATATTGTTGTTGGGACACCTGGAAGATTATATGACCTCATTCTAAATCGTTCATTACAAACTCAAGACATTAAGAAACTTGTAATTGATGAAGTTGATATTATGTTAGACTTAGGCTTTAGGTTTCAACTCAACAACATCTTTGAACTGCTCCCCTCAAAACGTCAGAATATCATGTTTTCTGCTACAATGACTGAGGATGTTCATGCTCTCATTGAGGACAACTTTGTGGATCCACAGACAATTACTATTTCTGTGAGTGGAACACCACTTGATAACATAGGACAATCTTGTTATTCTGTTACCAACTTTTACACCAAAATCAATTTACTTAATTTTCTACTAAAGGATAGTACAACCTTCCAAAAAGTTGTTGTATTTATAAACTCCAAGAAAAATGCTGATCGATTATTTGAAGAATTAAAACCTAGTTTTTGGGATGAACTAGGAGTCATTCACAGCAATAAAAGTCAAAATAATCGACTAGCAACAATCGAACGATTTGACGATGGACACATCAGAATATTAATAGCAACTGATGTTATCGCCCGTGGATTAGACTTGGATGACATATCACATGTTATCAACTTTGACACGCCTAAGTTCCCAGAAAATTATATTCACAGGATAGGTCGAACTGGTAGAGCGGAAAAATCAGGAAATTCAATTTTATTGTATACCGAGGAAGAGGAAAATAGTAAAATGACTATCGAGAACTTAATGGATAGAAAAATAAATAATATTCTATTCCCAGATGAAGTAAAAATAAGTAGCAAACTTACCATTGAAGAGCAACCACGAATCTTTGAAAAAAATCATCATAAGATTAGTAAACATTCTACTGGCCCCAGTTTTCATGAGAAGAAGGACAAAAATAAAAAACAATATAATCTAAGTGGTGGTCAAAAAATCAAGTTAAAAAAAGCAAAAAAATACAAGAAACCAATTACTAGAGGTTCGAAAAGAAAAAAATAAAAAAACAATAACACCGATATTAGGTTACCTTCGAAGACTTAAATATTAATTACAATGAATAAAGGAACAGTAAAATTCTTCAATGATGAGAAAGGCTATGGTTTTATCTCGCCAGAAGATGGAAGCAAAGATGTATTTGTACACAAAACAGGTACCACAACTCGAATCAATGAAGGAGATCAAGTATCGTACGAGGTAGAAGACGGTCAAAAAGGACCGAGTGCAGTAAACGTAACACTCGTATAAGTATATTTTAAACACGATTCTCAAAGGTTGTCACATAATGTGACAACCTTTTTTTTGTAAAAAAGGAATTACTATTGTGTAACGAATTGCATGAAAAAAAACGAACAACAAGAACAAATTCAACCAAATAATCCACTTCATGGAATTAAGCTAAAAGAAGTCATTGAGTACTTAGTAAAATATTACGGGTGGGAAGAACTTGGAAAATTAGTTAACATCAATTGTTTTCTTAGTAATCCATCTATTGGAAGCAGTTTGAAATTTTTAAGAAAAACACCTTGGGCTCGTGATAAAGTAGAAAAATTGTACTTAGAGTCTGTCCCAAATTTCAAATCCAAATGAAAGCCTCTTCTATTGCTCAAATCAAAAAAGAAATTCAGTTCAATACTAAAGAAGAACTGATTGAAATTGTGCTAAGATTAGGAAAGTATAAAGTTGAAAATAAAGAACTTCTAAGTTACTTATTGTTTAATTCTCATGATGAAGAAGGGTATATCGAAAAAATTAAAAAATACATCGATTTTCAATTCGAAATCATAAATAGAGAAAACTACTACTATATCAAAAAGAGTGTTCGAAAGATTTTGAGAACAACAAAACGTTTTATTAAATACAGTAAGAATATAGAAACTGAAACAACATTACTTATTCATTTTTGTAGAAACCTAGAAGAAATGGATCCATCCTATAAATATAATCAGGTATTAACCAATATGTATGAAAGACAGTTGGGATTAGTTGAAAAGAACTTGAATAAAATGCATGAAGATTTAAGGTATGATTACCAGATAGAAATTGATTCATTAATCAGGTAGCAATACTATTCAACCGTTCTTTAATTTTAATTTTAAATGCGGCAAAAATCAATGTCATCAAAGGGCTAACATAATTAAATACTGCATACATAAAATATTCACCAACACCAACACCTAGTACCCCACTTTGATAAGCACCACAAGTATTCCATGGGATTAAGACAGAAGTTACCGTACCACTATCCTCTAATGTTCTACTTAAGTTCTCTGGGGCTAGATTTTTTTCCTCGAATGCTTTTGAAAACATTTTACCAGGTACAACAATGGAAAGATATTGATCGCTTGCTGTTAGGTTGATCGCAAGGCAGCTAGCCAATGTACTTGCAAAAAGACTGAAGATAGAATCTCCAAGAGCTAACAAAGCTTTACTAATCCTTGATAGAGCACCGATAGATTCCATAATACCACCGAATACCATTGCACATATTATTAGCCAGATTGTACCTAACATCCCTTCCATACCACCAGCGATAAAAAGTTCATTAAGAGCCTGATTAGATGTTTGGACAGATACCCCTGATGAAATTGCATTCAAATAGTATCTATAATTCTCAAAAAAAGATCCTGAAAAAATAATTGTCTGAAAATAATATGCAAGTACAAGTCCTAGGATTGTTCCTACAAAAAGTGAGATAATTGGAGAAACTTTTTTAATAATTAATACAATAACTACAAGTGGAACAACAAACAGCCATGGAGATATATAAAAACTTTCTTGAATAGATAAAAGTAAATTTTGAGAACTGGATATCTCACCAGAGTCTATATTAAAACTGATTAGTATAAATACAATCAATGTAATGCTAATACTTGGAATTGTTGTATAGAGCATGTAACGTATATGAGTAAAAAGACTAGACCCAGCCATAGCAGCTGCAAGGTTGGTTGTATCACTTAATGGTGAAAGTTTATCGCCAAAATACGCTCCACTTATCACAGCACCTGCAACAATACCAGCGGGTATTCCTAAAGCTTTTCCAATGGCAATTAATGCTACTCCAATTGTAGCACTGGTAGTCCAAGAGCTCCCAGTAGCGATTGAAATAATTGCAGATAGTATTACTGCAGAGGGTAAAAAGAAAGTGGGATTAATTAATTGAATACCATAGTAGATCATAGCTGGAACTATACCTGAGATTAACCAAGATGCAGACAGAGAACCTACCAACAATAAAATTAAGATTGCACCAGTAACAGATTTAAGATTCTCCCCAACTTGATTTATCATGAATTTGAAGGGAATCTTATAAAACATACCCACAGTGGATGCTATGGCACCACCAATCAATAGAACAAACTGATTACTACCACTAATTGCCTCATCACCAAAAACAAACACATTCAATGCTAACAGTAGAATTAAACATGCTATGGGTAAGGATGCTGCAAAAAGCGTAATGTGACCTTCTCTTTGATTGTTTGAATTCATACTCAGCAAAGTAACTTAATTTTACGAATCATTTGTGATTTTCAGAATTACACAAACCCTAACATCAGTCAATTATTTCTAATTTTAATAAATACTTGAAATTTCTTTTAATAATTTTAGATATTTACACATTTTTACTAACTGAAAATTATAGTATTATAAGTTAATTTTACTTAATATGATTAATATCATACGAAAACTTAATCGTAATCATATTTCAAGAAAAAATGGTGACGTAACATTGTACTATGCTTTTAAGGCAAAAGAAGTTGAACTATTTAATAATAATTGACAATTAATAGTCTATGGCTTAGTAAATAGTTTTGAAAAAGATTGAGTATCTCAGTATTAGTAAGTTACGTTCAAAATACACTCAATGCTTAGTTTAGGGTAGATTGATTTCTAAAAAAAACGCTTAAGATTGTTATTGACCTTCAATCTGCCCTTTTTTCTTAATCCTAATATAGTATTTCTTCAGCGTATTTACAAGTTTTCTCAAAGACTGTTCTTGTGTTTTTATTAAATACACCGTTTGCCATGGCGTGAACCTTAGCATCTCTCATATTAATTACTCTTAATTTTTCCTTCGGTGTTCCGAGATTTTTTGTCATGTCTAATATCTTTTCAACCGATACTACATCATCTTGATTTTCCTCGTTCTCATAATAATAACTTACAAATACTGGAATAGTGATTTTAGAAAAAACTTCTTTATTCATTGTTGATTCCAATAAGTGCTGCAACTCAATCACGGACTCTAATCGATATTTTGTATGCCAATATGGAACAGCACCCTCTGGTGCCTCCCATGAATGATACTTCCCTCCTTTTACCAATCTTGCTATCTGTATTCCCCATGGACCTGTTAATAATGCCGCTCTTGTATCTGCTACCCTAATATTTGGAGAATAACAAATCAGGCTATGTATATCATTTTCAACAGATGAAAGAAACAAAGCAGCTGTACTTCCTGTACTAGTACTCATTATAATTACAGAATCCCCTAATGCCTGAGCTATTCTGAAGGCTTTCTTTACTGAGTTTAAGTACTTATTAGCTGTAAAATTTAGCATTGCCTCCTTCTCATTCAGTCCATGTTCTGCTAATAAAGGGGCATATGCATTCATTTTATATTTCTCTGCAAATTCTCTATAAACGGGATTCCCTTCCTCTGGACAAGCAGAAAAACCATGTAGATATAGTAATGCATAGGTTGTCTTTTTACCCACTGAATCTGCCCAATGCAGTTTCGAGTGATTTCCAGGTTTGATCATTGGATTAGCGTTACTCTCTTTTACCAATGCCTCAACTTCAGATATTTTTATTTCTCGGTATTTACTACCAATATTGGGTGAAAAAACTGACACTTTCATCCTTGGCCCCAATACATACAATAAAATAAGAATACCAATGACTGTTATCAACCCTTTTAAATACATAATTATCAATATTCGATATTAGCTTTTTCTGCCGGATTTATAATTATTTCTTCGTTGAAATGTATTATTCCTTATTTTCGAGTTTAATTAAAAACGATAACTATCTTACTAAAGTATGATATATTCTGCTAAAATTAAGGCTATAAAAAGGCTTCTATCCATATTACTCCCCTTTCTTTTCTCTAATTTCGCTCGAGCTCAAAATATCTCCGGTAAAATCACCAATTCTAATAGAGAATCTTTGATTGGAGCTTATATTGTTGTTCCATCACTTAATGGCGTTGGAACTATTAGCGATGAAAATGGATCTTTTAGCTTAAAGGTAAATTCTTTTCCCTTAACATTAAAGGTTTCTTACTTAGGTTATCTAAGTAATCAAGTTGTTGTCAAATCACCAACCTCAAAACTTTCAATAATCATGCAAGAAGCAAAAGAAAATGTGCTTACAGGAGCTGTGGTTAAAGCAAGTAGAGTTACTGAAAAACAAAAAGA
>MDSX01053471.1_pt1 | contig 22245 bp, 16 predicted proteins | sample 811141 | NCBI WGS metagenome assembly MDSX01 (sample SAMN05326642, study PRJNA326480) | marine metagenome | isolation source: seawater | place: Atlantic Ocean: South East | collected 2010
AAATTTATTGAATTAGCATCAGTACCATTTAAACTTATTATTCCACTAGCTCCAAAGGGAGAGTTTCCATCCGCGCCACCACCACTGCCGCCTCCTGGACAAGCTGTGAGGCTTAACATTAATGTGATTCCTGCTAATATTTTGAATAATTTCATACGATGTCCTTTATTGAGATTTTTATAAGTATACAAGTCTAATGCTTCAGAGCTTTATTAAAGCAAAATGAATACCAGCCAAAGCAAAGCTATTGTGTGTATAGGTCGACTGCTTGTTCATATGTTTTGGGCTTGTATGAAGAATAAACGATTTATGTATGAATAGAAGTTTCTAGTTAAGGATCTGCATCTGTGATGCTGTTTCACTCTGATACAAGAATTTAGATGCGAAAAGACAAGTGGCTTAGATTTTTTTTAAGAACAGGGAAGGGAAATAAGTCTTTATACTAAGATAAATCTATGAAACATAATAGTTCTTAGTTCTTAGTTCTTAGTTCTTAGTTCTTAGTTCTTAGTTCTTAGTTCTTAGTTCTTACGATGTTTTGGCTTGGAAGTTTTAAAAAACTCCCAGGCCATGGAAAACAAGAAAAAAATTAGTTAGAGGAATTCAGGTACTCAGCCAGATCAAAGAAGAATGCATCTTTGGATACAAAAACAACGCGACTCGAACTATAATCGCCAGTCATAAATTGAACGCCATAAAATTTATCGTTCGATTGATCAACGATCTTTACTAGTACAGCTTCTTTGGTTTCAGTGATTCGAGATTTGTAAGACTCCTCTGGTTTGGAGCGAATGTTCCAGCCAGGTTTTACGAAGCTAAGTCCTTCTGGCGCAGAAATAAACTGTGAATAAATGCTGCCATAAGGGTTTCTCAAATCACCAACCTTAGCGTAGTAGTCAATGGCTTCGGTCAATTTGTATTGAGTCATATAAAATAGGTCTTTTATCGCAGATTCGCTCAAGGAGTTTTGAAGTTCGCTAAGGTGCTTGATGTATTTTTGGATGTTTTCTTTTGGCTTTAAGTAAGCGTCTACGTCTTTTTGAATGTAAGAGAAATAGTCTGATATGATCTCTGCATCATCAGAGTATTTTTCTGTAAGTTGTGATTTTAGGATATCTAAAGTCCTTGTTGGATAACCCCAAGTTACAGTTTGATCCACAGCATATTGGAAGGCAACTGCCTCACCGCGAGACTCTCTTTCTTTTAGAAGGGTGTTGATGATCTCTCGAACTTCCGCTTGGTATTTTGGATCATTGATAAAAACATTATCTTCATCTCTTCTGAAATTATCGGTGTAAATTTGTGTACCATCTTTTACGGCAGCAGGAGCGGCATCATTTTCTAAGACCCAAGTTCTTGCAGCTTTTTTTACAAAATCAAAAACGATGGATTCAAGCCCTAGGTTTTCTTTGCGCATATCCCATACAACATTGGATGCTTTGGTGGAGTAATAAGAAACCTCTGGATTATCTAAAAGCCTTGCCTTCATTCCTTCGTAGTTTGTTGTAACGGTTCCAATTAGAACCCCTGTCACTAGAACTGTTGGCGCCCATTCTTTAATTTTCTTTTTCGCTGTTGCTAGAAAACGACTCTGTACAGATTGAACCCTTTTGACATCTTTAGGGATATTATAAATAGGGAGGTCGCTGTTTTCGTTAGCGTCCACCAGAGCATCCACTTTGTGACCAAAGAGAATGGCTCGCTCAGCTTTATACTCATAGTCTAGCTGTTGTCTTAGCGCATCGATTGGTGGCATTAAGCTTGGGTCATTTAGAGATACTTCAATTCCATAGACCAATTCTCTTTCTATGTCATTTAGGACTTCGTTTTTAGAGATAGAGCGAGTTTTTAAAGTTTGTAAAATGATCTCTAAGCGACGTCGTTCGAAAGCTTGTTCTAGAGCGCGTAAGTAAAAACCATTTGATGGTCTTATGAATGTGCTTATTAGCCATTTGGCAGAATCTTGTGTGTAGTCTAGGCTACCTTTTATTTTCTGAACGATTCCAATACTTAGGTAAAATGGTGATAGTAATAGGTAACTCGGACTTTTTAACTGGCTCCAGTCATAAGGTAGTTTTTTAAACTTTCTGTCACTAAGTAATTTTAACGGGTTGGATTTCATTCCTAAAATGGACTGGTATGCCTCCACGGCAGCTTTGTAGTCTAAAACCAACGTGTCGTATCGAAACACTTGGCCCTGAACGTACTTCTTTTCAATTTGCTCTGTTTTCGTGTTTACGTAATAGACTGGCTTTTCGTAGGTAATAGGATTGTTTTGTAATTCTAAAAAACTAAAGTCTTTTGATGAGTGATTGTCTAAAAGCTTTTTCAAAACATCGGCTAACTCGATGGCTTCAAAGGCTTGGGCTGTGATTTGCTTTAGCTCCAGATTTAGTTCGTTGTAGTGTTTCACATAGCTATGAGCTTGGTTGATGGCTTTTTGCCATGATTCAGTTGGCTTTGCCCAACGTTTTCTATCCCACAGCTCCTTTACCACTTTGAAGGTTTCTTTTTTGGGGTCATCAAAATATTTAAAGTAGGATGTGACTCTTCCACTACCTGTAAGGGTAACCGTCTCTTGTAGTTTGGCATTTCGTCGATTGTAAATGCTTCTAGAGATATTGTCAGCATCGCTAAGGTCTTTAAATTGATCTTCACGCATGGCTTCTACGTAGCCGTTTGGATCGTCTTCTGTGATGTAGTGTCCGCGCTTGGCGGACAAGCGAATCACAGTATCTTTTGTGGACTGTTTTAATCTTGCCCATAAAGAGCGATTGAATTTTTCGTTTTCAATTACACTTTTTGAGCAACTAACATCCGTTGCATGGACTGAATTTGAAATGCTTGAAAGAAACAAAATAAATAGAGCTGATTTTAAGATCATTTTACTTCCTAAGAATGGGGGATAGTGAAGGAGGAACTTAACGGATGATTGTTTAAGCATCAAGCAAAGCTTGAGAAAAGCGAATTTAAAAATGAGTTACAATTGATTTTGTATAGTTTCTCGCTGAGATCTCATGGAAAGCATAGGCGCTTTAAAATAAGTATACTCGACCATGAAATAAAGTCTTAACAAATTTATTTTAAGGATTGAAGAAAAATTGCTTAATGATTTAGTAAATGAGTTACTTAGAGAAGGTGTTTGGGTAGGATCATATGCAAAAAGATTTATCGATTCTAGCTAAGCTTATTTTTACAAACTGACAGAATAAATTTTGCTACCAATCTCTAGTACAAGATAGTCATTAACATAAGTTTCTAGGCTAGGTAGAACGCCAGGTTCGTCAAGAGCCATTACTTTGGTCAACGAAGAACCATCCGAGCAGTCTAGATTATAGTAGTTTAGTATTGAGTCTTCAGTTCTTTTTAAAAGAAATTTACCTGAACCTCTTTTTGCAACAAGGCTAAACGTTTCTCCCGCAACATTGATTATCGATGAACTAGAGTTTTGCAAGCATACTAGCTGATCACTATCGTTGTAAACAGCAGCAAAGAGCCCGTCATAGCCCAAAAAGGTTTTTGGGCCTCCAGGCACCGTACCCCAATCAGCGGTCGGTACTAGTTTAAAATCTGCAACGATAAAGTTGGTTGAGGTAAAATAAGTACAAAGCTCATAATCTTCATAGCACTCAATTGAGTTGTAGGGAATTGTTGATGCGGTAGAGTTTGCTGCTGTCCCGTCGGGACTAAAGTAGCTACCTAAAGCACCTTGAATCCAACTACCCATATAGGATCGATATAGTGAAAAATCTAATTGGCTAAATATGGTAAAATAAGTTGGTCCATAATCATTACCTAAACCGGTAGTCTCGTCGAAGACTTTTTCTACATTAGTTCCATCAAAGGAATAATACTCACCTTTAAGGGAAACACCATCGAGTATTTGAAAGTAAACTACGTCTTGAGCAATACGTACGCTGTTTGGCATTATCCTAGGATTAGTATAGCCGCCTACCAAAGACTTTATAGACGTGGGGTTCTCTGTATCGGCTGGGTCTAAAAGATAGAAATCATCATCAAAAAGGTCAAAAATGACATATTTACCATTTAATATTTTCGCTGAAGCTATACTGCTATCAATAACCAATGATCCATCAGATGGACCAATGCTATTGGTTCCCACGAGTGTTCCGTCGGTTAGGTACGGGTTTCTATTCGGGCCAGAAAATAGAAGTTCATTTGTGTTAAAGTCAAAGTCGTAAGAGCGCCATGAGCTGTTGCCGATTCCGAGAGAAACTGCTTCAGAAATTAAAGTGCTTAAATAATCTGATTTTCTTATTGAGTAAACTTTATCTTTTACAGGGGATCCTTCTCTTGATTCTACATAATAGTAGTCCTTGGTCTCACCCATAAATCGAAATCCCGATGGTGGATTGGATGAGTCAAATCCGGTAATTTCAGTTTTAGTATTGCCATCTGTTATATAGAGTTTATAGCTGTTGTCTGTTTGTATAACCGAATAAAACCATCTTTGTGTAATCTTAGATAAATAAATCATACTAGATACTGAATCACCAGTTGTTGATCCAGGATCTGTGAAGTTGTCCAAGTTGTTAGTAGCTGAATTAAATCGCCATAGATCTTTACCGACATTTGCAGATGAAAGTACAAACATGGAAAAGTTGGTCCCGCTTTTGGTATGATAGGAGGAGGAAATATTAGTGTTATTTAGGTTAGTATTCATGAGAAGTTCTAAGCTGTTCGTAGGAAGTAGGCGAAAAAGTTCATGAGAATGTTTCGCATTTGAAGCAGTAAAGAAGACCTCATTTCCATTTCCCCAGAAAGCAGGGCTCGGGATGTTTGATGTATTGATTGATATTTCTCCATCAATAGGGATTGAAGTCACATTATTGTTTTCATCAACTTTTGCAATGTTCCATTTTTCTGATGCATCTATATAGTAAAAATAAAGATAATCTCCAACCACATTACCAATAAATGTGGATGGGAATGCGTCTTCAGCTCCTGTATTTAAATCAGCAACAGTGGAATGGCTGCCGTCTAAGTAAAATGAACGTAGTTCAACTCCGGTGCCGCCACCGTCATCTGCTGGGATGTATATTTTATTTTTAAAGTGAAATGCATCACCGAATCGAGCTTCCGTTGGGTAGACAGAATCATAATCAATCACTTCCGTAAAATTCCCAGAGGCTTTATCGAAGGAATATATTTTACCTTGGCCCACTCCAATAAATGTGCCGTTCTCCAAGGTAAAAAAATGTTCGATGGGCTCTGTTGTTGAGTTTTCATTAATTAAGTTAGTTCCATCGAAGGAGAAAAAGCTATAGGGTGAAGTAGTCCAAAAAACTTTGTTGTCCCCATAAATGATTGGGGTACCAGTTTTATGGCCACATGTAGTTCCACTCAGTACAGCTATTACTCTATTTTTTAAGGTGTAGCAGGAAATGACAGAGCCATTAGAGCCAGAATAAAGAAATGTGTTTCCCAGTACTACATTTATACTATTTGTCATTACATGGTCACCGGTCCCTGGAACAAAGTCACCAAGGTAAGCGCTGCCAGCGGCCGTACCGTCTGTTACATACCAATTGTTTCCCTCCTCTGAGGTATCGACGCTAAAATATAAGTCCACTCCATCATCAAACACAAAGCTGTAGTTAATATAGGTATTGCTGGTTACAAGTTCTGGAAGTTGAAAAATTCTATTTGTTCCAGCAGTTGTACCATCAGTGGTCCATAGGTAAAGGTATCCGTCGGTGTGGAGGGCGATAAATAAGGTTATTCCCTTGAAGGAATAGAAAAAGTTAGTAAAAGAACTTGAATAGGAGAGGCTGTGTCTTCCTTTTCTGTGAGCTTTAACAACATTAAAATTGTAGACCAGCTCTCGATCTTCTGAGTATTCATCTGATGCTTTATATATTTTTGTGATTCCACCATCATTTATATCGTTTTCGGCGAAGTAATATACGCCATTGTACTCTTGGTTCACTTTGGTTTTTATATTTTTTAAATATGAGGTGGTCTTTGGAGTACCTTTCGTTCGTATGTATTGGATGTTCTTATTCCTAAGAATTGTGTAGCCGTCTTGAACTCCAACATAGGATAGTCTTGAGATTTCCTGTTGTGGCTTGATAGAACTATGATATTTACTACCTTTGTTGATAAAAGGTTGTTTTAGCTCAATATTTTGCGATTGCTGAGGAGTGTTTGAAAAAACCTTTCCTGTTTCAGCGGACTCTAGATTAGTGGCATTGATGTTTAAGCTTAAAGTAGTAAATGGGGCTTCGTAGGCTGTGACTAAGAAAGTCTTTCTGTCTTCCGTTTCTTCTATGACAAATTCAACTCCTGAAGTGTTAAAGCTGATGATGTCTGCTATGTCTACCTCAGTAGAAATTCTTTCGTCAAACTCTAGTTTCCATTGAATGGGTAGTATGTTGGCAATGGGGTTTTGATTTTCACCTAAACTTATTTTAAAAGAACTTTTTTCGCCTTCAGGCCTTAGAAGAGCGGCAGAGTCAATAGACCCAAAGCACCCAGTTAGGGTAGAAAAGGTGAAAAGTATAATAATGTTAAAAAAAGTTCGCTCTTTCATAACAGTAATTTATCGGTCTTAAATAAAAGTACCTAAAGCTTGGTGGCTTAAAAATTTTAATCAAACGTATTAAATTGAGAATTTTATGATTGGATTTATTTATATTTTCACAGAAGGAAAAAGGATTCGCTTACGGTCATTTTAAGTTAAAAATTTCAACTTTTTTAGAAAGCTTTGGAGAGGCAAAGGGATGGATTGAACGCAAAAAAACTTTATGAAATTTGTTTCAATCCATCCTTGTGAAAAATGTGAGTTAAAAGTGAAAACGGCAGCCTAAAGCGATACCGGGTCTTGCTTTGTCAGTTAAGGTAAATGAGGTATTGGCAAAAGCAGTAAAAGGGGAGTTGTCAATTTGGTATTCTATGCTCGCTAATACTCTACCACCAATTTCTTCTTTATAAGCTACACCGGCTCCATAAAACCAAGTTAGGTTTGGAACCGAAAATTTGTACCTATGCCTCCACATATAATCAGCGGCAAAGTAATTGGTACCAATGTCCGCTTGAACATGATTGAGGCTATTAAGCTGGTATTTTGCGGATAGACCTGTTGGTGTTCCTAAAACTAAACCTGCTGATAAATCACTTTGTTGAAAAGCAAAAGAGTTAAGAGGTGCGAATAGGAAAAGAAAAATGGCAACGCTAAAGTGTTTCAACAACAATCTCCTTTAATTAAATGTTTAGTAATTCCTACCTATTCTGCAAGGAGAAGCCAAGTTTTGCAGCTACTTTTCGAGGATCAAATGATATTTTTTTATTTCATCCTAGCAAATGGGCAAGAGATTAAGAGCTTTTGTCTTTTTCAAAATTCTTTGTCCAAAGTTTTTGGCTTCTCTTCCCTCAATTAAAAAATATGTTTATTTGAAAAAGACTTTTTAACTCATAGAATTGTGATGCTTTTAAATCTTCTTAGAGACAGCCTTTTTATACTGTTTTGGCACCATACTACGTATTTGTTTTTGATCTAATGTCTTCTTCCTATAAAGCTTACACTGCTGTTAGAAGTACACTGTATTGAGATGTATTTAGGCTCTTTTTGAGCCCTATAAAATAGATGCAGTTTGCAGATTTATCACTGCACTTAGTTTTTTGAAGAAAATCAACACTCAGGTTTTTGTCCTCGTCTAGACCTTAGATTCAGTGTAAGTTGGGTGAGTTTCTACTTATAACTGCTAGTTGGGCCATTTTCAGGGCTAATCTTTTTTTGTTAGGATAAATGAGTGATAAATTCCAAGTTTTTAGATTTTCAACTTTGTGATGAGATTCAAAGGTCTTTAAAGAAGTTAAAATATACGACTCCCACGGCGATTCAGCAAAAAGCAATACCAGAAATATTAAATGCAAAAGATGTTCTGGGAATCGCTCAGACAGGGACCGGTAAAACGGCTGCATTTTGTTTACCTCTTTTGGAGCTTTTAATTCGCAGTAAATCTAAACCAGTAAAAAGAAGTTGTAGACTTTTGATTTTAGCGCCAACCAGAGAGCTTGCCATTCAGTTGTTTAAAAAAGTAAAGTCCTATGCTTATTTAACCAATTTGAATTTTGCTTTGGTTTATGGCGGAGTCGGTAAAGCTGAGCAAATCGAAAGCTTGCGTGAGGGAGTGGATGTATTGGTTGCAACTCCAGGGCGACTGTTAGATCTTTGGGAGTACGAGAAAGTTGAATTTGATTCTGTCGAGTATTTAGTATTGGACGAAGCAGATAGAATGTTGGATATGGGTTTTATTGAAGAACTGGAAGACCTTCTAAGAATGCTTCCTGAAAAAAGACAAAACCTGTTTTTCTCGGCGACGATGTCCCAAGAAGTAAAGACTTTATCAGAAAGTATATTGAAAAATCCAAGTCTCATTGAAGTTGCGCCACCGGCGACCGTGTCAGCCGACGTAGATCAGAAAGTGATGTATGTGGATAAAGAACATAAGCTTAAACTATTGTTTCATGTGATCGAAGAAAACCCTGATGGAAAGTTTTTGGTATTTGTCGACATGAAACGAACCACTCGTAAATTGGGTCAAGAGTTAGCGAAGAAGGGATTTAGGGTTTCTGTTATTAACGGAGATAAGTTACAGGCGGCTCGTCAACAAGCTATAAATGAGTTTGCTAAAGGAAGCACGGATATTTTAGTTGCAACAGATGTTGCCGCTAGGGGCTTGGATATAAAAGGTGTCACTCATGTAATAAACTATGAGTTAACCCATATTGCAGAAAGCTACGTCCACAGAATCGGCCGTGTCGGTAGGGCTGGAGAAAAAGGTTATGCCATTAGTTTTACAACAGGAGATGAAAAATCCTACTTAGCTCACGCAGAAAAACTCACTAAAGAGTCAGTAGAATTAGTAACAAAGCAACCCTTTCATTCTCAGAAAGCCTTTGATACACCGCTAATGAAAGTGGGAAAAGCAAAAGCTAAAATTGAAAGAGAAAAGGGTAAGGTAGAGCGTTTAAAAAAGCCTAGGTAGTAGGGGCTTTTGTGTTTTCAGTGGCGCATACCTAGTCTGCACAGTCTAGGCGTTGAAAGCGTGTAATTTTTTAAAAAATACTCTAAGTTTCCAAGGCGATATCAATTGATGTTGTTGTTATTGTTGTTTTATCGGTACTTGAGATAAATTTAAAACTTGAAGTTAATTGGGGGACTCTTTTTTTACAATTTCTAAATGTAAAGCAATTATTTGTTATCATTTTTTTTCTGGTTGATTAACAAAGTCGACTAAAAGCTCTTTTAGAAAAGCCACTGAAATATTGTATTGCTTCAAATAGTCTAACTGTTTTAATTGTATTTTAGCTAAATTGTTTTCACGAATATTGACTGTTACAAGATCACTGGCTCCTGAGCGGTAGCGCTGATTTTCTGTTCGAGCTTTATTGTACTCAAGAGGGATTTCGAGTTTGGCAACCCAACGTTGCTCGGTTGGCTTAAGAGACTTGCTCCCTGAACCAGCTGGAGAAGCGAAGATTGAGAAGACTGAAGGGGGGTATGAATATTTCTAAGCTAAGTAAATATTAAATATATCACCCCAAAATAGTTTGTTACAAAATTAAAAGTGTAATCAGTTTATTAAATAAATAATTTTTCCATTGTGCATAGAAAGTTTAAGTTTCGTCTCATTATAGAGCACTTTCTTGGGCCTCAGATTAAACTAAAATTCAGTTTTTGCCGAAAAGCAAAGTGGAGTAAGAGCGGATGAGTTCAACAACTAAAGCGTTAGTAGTATTAGTATGCACGATGATTTCTTTACCAGGAAATACGGTGACGTATGTAGTAAGAAAAGGTGATACTTTAGGTGAAGTGCTTTATCGAAATGTACCGGGAAGGATTTATGGGCCCGGCAATAACCTAGAAAAGGTCAAACGCTTAAATCCTAAGCTTCAATCTGTTCATATGCTAGATCCAGGAATTACTTTAGAGCTTCCGAAGGGGGATGGTGAATACACGCAATTAGAACTTTCTTCTCAATCTAAAAATATGAGACAAGCGATTGGTGAAAATGGTGTTGTGAAAACTCCTCTAGTGAAAAAAGTTACGAAATCAGATGAAGTATCTTTGCACCAATCTATTATTTTTGGGATTAAACTTTCCTCTGAGAGCCTTAAAGCCCTAGAAAAGTTGAGTAATGCGAGTGAAATTTCAAACTCTGATTTAGGCTATGGATATTTTCTTCGTTGGGAACATAAATGGAATGAAGATGTGCATTATTTTCTAGAAGGTTCTATGAGGAAGTTCAAGTTTAAAGTTGCTAGCAATAAAACTTTGTCTGGTGATACTATTCTGAAAATGGATGCTTTTACTGGAATAAAGTGGAATTTTCAAGAGAGCCATTTGTTTGAAGGCAGTATGGGCCTTGTCGAAAATCTTATATTGAACTCTGACAGTGGTTCCATTCTTAATATTGATAAAGTTGTAACACCAGTTCTAAAAATTGCTGGTAAGCACACCGTAATTCGATTTAAAAGACCTTATACTGTTTATGCTTTTTGGAATGCGGGGGGGATTTTCCCTACTAAGCAATCAGCTTATGAAACGGAATGGGGAAGTTTTTGGGAAGTCGGGTCAGAGTCAACTTATGAATTAGAAGGAAGAAGCTTTACGATTTCTGTTTCTTACGGGCAAGACAGTTTAACTACGGATTCTTTGGAGCAAACAAATAAAAGCATTGAAATAGGTGCGAGTATCGGGGTTGAGTTTTGAAAAAAATTACGAATCAACTGAGTTTTATATTGCTTTCTCTAAACCTTGTATCTTGTCTAGATAAGATACCATTGATAGGGAACGATGACTTTTGTCCTTATACTAGATTGGAGGATGGTAACTGTCCTGGTGTTTCGAACACTAATACAATAAAGGTTTCATGGGACTTTACAGATAGCTTGGCTTATAGTTTTGATTCCAATGTAGTAGACTTGTCTTCGGGGCGAGCTGCTCTGAAAGAGTTAGATACAACATACAAAGGTAGTGACTTTCTAGAGGGCAGTTATCTAGCGACAAAGTACTCAAATGAATTGATACAAATGCGGGTTGACACGGATGCCACTCATGTAAATACAATATTACCTGGTAAATCTGAAGACCTACGGGCATATTGGCGATTTGAAGGAGACCTTAAAGATGAAAAAGGTATACGTAATGGTACATCTGGGGCGCCCCCATCTTATGCTCAAGGAAAAGTCGGGCAAGCTGCTAGTTTAAACTCTTCTTCCTATGTAGAATTGGAGTCGAGTGCGTCCCGTCTCTTAAACTATACGATCTCTTTTTGGTATTATCCCGGGGAGTCTGGAACACTATTGCATAGAGGGCGGTCCAACGGGGGTTGTCATTACAATCCCAAGCTTACTTATAATGATGCTTCGGGAAAGCTAAGCTTCTCATCTTCAGGCTGTTCCGGTTCTGGAAATCATGGGGAGGTAAACCTTACTAGAGACCGGTGGAATCATATAGTGGTAACGAGAACAGACTCGCCAGCGACCAAGCAAACTTTATACTTGAATGGTGTTGAAGTTCTTAGCGGATCTGTAGAAACAAATAATTACGGTAGTCTTAAATTTTTGTTAGGGAGCAATTATGCTTCATCTAAGTATCCTGATGAAATGCCAGGCGGATTCATTGATGAATTGGCTGTGTGGAACTTAGCCTTAACGGAAGAGGAAACGCTTGAAATTTATGAAGCTCAATCAGTATTTTATGCAGAGGAGACAGGGCTATCTCACGCTTGGACACCACATTGGAATGATATTGAAGGATATTGGAAGTTAGATGGTAATTATGGGGATTCTTCGGGGAAAAGAAAACACGCTTCTTCATCGGGTGGTGTTTCTTTTACAAGTACTTCTAAGGTAGGTGGGCAAGCGGCTATCTTTAATGGAGTAGATGGTAAAATTGAGCCTGAAGCTTTAGATATAACTGCTTGGACACAGCTAAGCACTTGTGCGTGGTATAACTCCTCAGCAAGTTTAATAAACTATAATCGTCTGTTAAGTTTATCACATAGTGGAGGCGATGACCTTAGAATCTATTTTCAAAATGGTATTCTTCACTTTTCTGTTGATGATGGAACAGCCTATACGATTAATGATTCAGTAATTAGTAATGATGGTAATTGGCATCATGTCTGTGGAACCTTTGATGGTAGTAAACTTAGCTTATACCGTAATTCTCTTTTGATTGACACAATTCCGGCTAGTTTTAATTTTTCTTCAGCAAATGGTGATGTTGTTATCGGGAAAAAATTCGGGGGAAGTAACTTTTTTGATGGGTATGCTGATGATGTTTCAATCTTTAAAGTTAGCTTAACGAATGCCGATATCACCAGAATCTACAATAATCAAAAACAAAAATACGGAGCGAATTACGAATCACCTGTTATTGATTTGAAATCAACGAGGAATCTTTTATCTTTTTCAGGAGTGACTGATTTAGCATATATGAAGGAGCTGACTGAAAGAAGTGAGGATATAACCAGCTACTCTGCTATGAGTGGGGATCTAACTACTGACCTTATCGCTTATTGGCCTATGAACGAAGCCTCTTGGAGTGGTATTAAGGATGAGATTCGAGACCAATCCGGAAATGCTAATCATGCCTATAGAACGGGGAGCGTTAGTACACAAAGTAATGGTATTTTAAATCGATCTTCAGGTAATTTTGGTTCTGCCGCAAATGACTCTATAATCACCGTCTCTTCTGATGTATTTGTGCCGAGTGACAATCATCCAATCTCTGCTTCAGTTTGGATTCAACCAACGAAGATAGTTAGTACGACCAACACGAATATAAGTAATAGAATAATAACAATTCACAAAGCTAGTAGTGCTGCAAGTTCTTTTGTACTAGGGCTAGGCAATACTGACAAGTTGATGGTTTATAATGATAAAACATCTTCTTTCTTTGAATCGACGAATTCAATAGCTTTACATGAGTGGACTCATGTCGCAATGGTTTACAATGGAAGTTGTTTTCAGTTATTTATTAATGGTAATCCAGATGGGAGTTGCCACGGTGGCGGCCTAGGCGTGGGGGGGAGTTTTCCCATGAGAATTGGAAGTTATGACAGTATCTCGTACGCGTTTAAGGGTTCAATCGATGAGGTGGCTGTGTGGGGACGTGCGATTTCCAATAACGAAGTTAAAGATCTTTACCATCGAGCTGCTAATAGGATTAGGTATCAGCTTAGGGTTTGTTCCGATGAAACTTGCTCTCTTTCTCCTGAATGGAAAGGGCCAGGGGGAGATGGTACGACTTATTTTTCTGAGCTATACAACCGGTCTAGTGCTAATCTTTCTAGTATGTTTACGAGTTGTGGATCGGGTGGTGATAAAATATGTAGTTCCCAAGAGATTTATCTCGAAGGCCAAGTTATGGAGGGTGGGAATAAATTTAAGTTTACCGACAGCCTACTCAATAACTACACTCCTGTTCAAGCAAGGTATTTTCAATACCGTGTTTTATTGGAAGCTGAGGAAAATACTTCCTGTAGCAGTGAAGCTTGCCTCCCTAGTCTTTCAACGGTCATTTTTGAGGCCTCCAATAAATACTACGATGTCTCTCCTAGTGTGACGGCAAACTCTTCTGTAACTGTTACTGATGAAATAGTTAAAGTGGAAGAAACTGTAGTAGGTAGTTGTAGTGTTAAATATCAGTTCTCTAAAGATGGAGTTTCTTTTTACTACTATTCTGCTGGTACTTGGGTGGCTGCTTCAGATGATGCATCTCAAGCAAACACAGTGAGTCAAATAAGCTCCAATTTAAAAGACTTTATTAGTCAAGGCCCTCTGTACATGAGAGCCTATCTAACAGGAAACAATGGTCAGTCTTGTGAGCTACATGAATTCTCTATTACCCAAGAAGGTGAAGAATCCTAAGATAGAGGGATATGTCTTTGCTTCGTATCACTTCTTCTATTCGTTTCCTTAAGAAAAAGTTTCTTAAATTTAATCCGAGTAGATCGCTTCATTTTTCCACTAGTTGTGTGATTATGAAGCCACTGTCGATATTTATTGGTCGTCGCGTTAAAGCTCTTAATAATAGGAAATCGATTCCATACGAACTTTGCATTTTAACAGAACTCCTTAGCACTTTTTCGGAGGATGATAGGGGGGGCTTAGATGCGTAGCCGCATGTTACATTTTTTATATACACACACTAGATTTATTTAAAGTTTCCTGCTACGAAAGGTGGGGGGCAATTATGAAATTACTATTCTTTCTATTATTCATATTTCCAGAATTTTCTTTAGCAAAGCTATCAGTTTGTGAAATATCTGAAACTCAGTTAGAAAGTTATTTGAGCATGAACTTTTATGATTTCGACCAAGGCTCTACGGGCTGGAGAGCTTTAGGGGTTAAATCTTGCTATAAAGAGGCAGCAGAACTTCAGGTTAAATTTCGAGAAAACAACTTTACTAATATGTTGGACTGGGAAAAAAGGACTTCTAGTTGGCATATAGGGCAAATGTACGCTTTTGCAAATTTATCCTCAAATGCGATTAAGTACTTTGAACTAAGCAAAAGCGATCAAGACCAAGATAAATCAGGTTTTAAGTGGAACGATTATGTTAATGCTAGCATAGCATTTTTAAAAAAAGACAGAGACTCACTGTTAAACTTTAGAGAGCGCCTTTACTCGGGAGACTCGCCCTATAATAGAATGAATTTGCGAATAGTAGACTCGTTTTTGCGTTGCCCTGACAGTTTCTATAAGGAAGCTTACTCGAAAACTTGTACACCGCGAGAAACGGAAATTGATAGACTTAATGCAACTGCAATTGAAATACAAAATATACATAAAATTAGTAGCCCGCTAAATGCCTATTTCGAAAACCATGATGTAATTGCAATCGGTGAGGTTCATGGAAACAATGAGTCGATAGACTTATTCCATAGCATAGTAAAAAGCCTGAGTTTAGGGGCTAGTAAATTGTTGGTTGGTTTAGAAATTCCTAGAACTGAACAGCATAGGGTCGATCAGTTTCTAAAAAATTTAGATATAAGTGTTTTGAAAGAATCAGAATTTTTTAATTCTCAGTTTCAAGATGGAAGAGCTAGCAAAGCAATGTTAGAGCTTTTGCAGGGCCTTGCTAAATTACAGAACGTCAAAGTGCTTTGTTTTGATCATGCAGAAGGGCTTAGCGCACAGATGCGTGATAATAAAATGTCTGAATTGATTTTCGAAAAGTTAAGTAATGAAGATTTTGATCGTGCAGTAATTCTAACAGGTGATATACATGCCTCATTGAAAGTGGGGACAGATTCGAATTCTAGCTTTGTTCCAATGCTCAAGTCTTTAGATAATAGATTGTCACAAGCGTCAGAGTCTAAGAAGATATTAAACATTCAGTTAAGGTATAAGGAGTTGAATACTTGGGCTTGTTTTTCCCCTGGGTGCAAGAAGTATGAAATCAGTCATTCACATTCTCCTTACAGTGTTGCAGTGCCTTTTTCTTTTTATTTTACCCTTGAAGATGAGCTAGAAGAGCAAGGCTATAAGTCCTCCATTTTTATTAGGAAGTCGACAGCTTCTTTACCGATGTTTTGATGCAGTAACTTTTAGTAACAGGTGAATCTTATCTCACTTAATAGAAGATTCTATTGTCGTATAATCTGTCTCCTTTTTGGCCACTGTTTTTTTTGCTTTAAAATATTTAAAAATTGTCTAGGAGAAGGATTCAAGATGACTTGATTCTTATTTGATGGATACCCTGGGAAACGTTTTTTAGCGAGTCATTGTACAAGGTTTAAAAAAGAGTTAGTAAAAGAAATTTTTAATTATCTAGGTCGGGAATGGGACTTAAAAAGTCGACCTAAGAATAGTTCCAATGGAATTAGTTCAAAAAGTAAGAGAACAAGTAATTGAAACTCCTTAGGTATGGTGTTTAGTAAGAAGAATGCTTGATAAGTATCAAACCGATTTTTCTGAAATACTCAAGCTTAGTAATAAACTAATCAATGAATTGGAAATTGGGAAAATATTCCATCTATTAAGATTTTAGCTGAAACACTCTCTTGCGCAGGGCTAAAAATAGAATTTTTTTAAAATTAGTCGTTAGCTTATGGTTATTCGAGCTTTGAAAATTACCGATTAAGAGTGCTTAACTCTGCGATAACATGAGGTTTTTAGGCGCACTACCTCTCGAATCGAGTAGAGCCGTAGAGCCATCGAGTAGAGCCGTTGTTAGGATGGTGACAGGTGGGCTTAGGCCCCAAACAAAAAAAGCCAGCGATTCCGCTAGCTTTCATTTAAAATGGTCGGGGAGAACCATACTCCCCAAACCGTTAAAATCACTCGATTAATTATTTTCCATGTTACCAAAAGTTACCTTGAAGTCACGAATCGTTTCCAAATAAGGAAATTACGTTGCCTTCGGTGTGCTTTGGTAGTCCGTAACCCAGTTTCTCTGTTGTCCCGATTTTTATATCTACGCCAGATAATCTTAAATATTCATCTGTAGTAGACATTTTGCGGTGTCCCACAATTGACATCACTTTTACTAGCGGAACCCCTTGCGACAGTAGGTTCGTAATAAAGGTTGCCCGTAGATCGTGAAACTTAACAGGTGTAACTCCTATAGAGCGACAAAATTCAGCCAGTACCATCGCTTGATCGCCGTTTCGCCACTCTCTTAGCCTTGGTAATACCAAATCATCAAAAGTCACAATACGCGCTCTAGGGTGATTAACTACAGAGGGTTTAAGCGTGGCCTTAAATGGGCCAATCTTTTTAAGCTCTGTTAATAGCTGTTTTAGTTCCGCACTAATAGGAACCACTCGGTTACGATTGCTTTTGGTGTGATGTAAACCATCTTTTGAAGTCCATTGTTTTGAAACAGAAATTAAACCTGTTTCAAGGTCAACGTCTTTCCAAGTAAGAGCGTACATCTCTCCGCTTCTCATGCCTGTTAAAAGTGCAAAGGCAAAATGATGATAAAAGCGGTGATGACATTCTTTAGCTTGTTTTAAAAGAAGTTCTGCTTCATTGGAATTAAGAACCTTTTTAACAGCCACAGGTACTTTGACGGTAATCCCTTTTGCTGGGTTTCTGTCAATAAGTCCTTCTTCAAGTGCCAATTCAAAAAGTCTTAAAACTTTTTTATACGTTTTTTGTCTAACATGAGCCGAAGCCCTGTCGCCAATGAAGTTAAAAATAAGATCATAAACATCATTTTTAGAAAATGAACTCATCTCTTTCTCACACCAATCTTGAGGAAGCCATTTTTTCAGATCACCATCATATCCCATGATAGTTCCCATCTTTAAGGTCATCCTCATTCGTCTGATACATTCTAAGTGCCATTCTTGCCATGTATAAGTTTTTGTCTCACTTGCTTTTGAACGAAGTTCATTAATCAAATCAACTTCAATCTCTTTTGCTTTTCGAGCGGAAGTGATTCCACGGCGGCGTTTTCCAACTTGTTTGCCGTTTTTATCTCTTCCTTTTACAAAAACTTCGTACAAGAATTTGTTACCTGCTTGATATTTATTAATCATCTTTAGTCTCCTTTGTTTAAAAGGAGATTGCGCAGGTCACTTATCTTGAATCTTAGTCTTCTACCTAGTTTTGACGCTTTTATTTTTCCCCGACAAACCATAATGCGAACAGCATTTGGAGTCGTACTTAAAAACTTAGCGGCTTCACTGGTAGAAAGCCATTCATCCCATATTCTATTGTCAAAGAACAATGCCGAGTTATCAGCATTCATCGAATAATTCATAACACTTCCTTAGATAAAATTCTATTACGTTCACAAAAATTTCAGGCAAAAAATTAGAAATCAAGGTCAAGTCCTCGTTTTTTGGATTTGGCCTTGCGTCTTTTTTTATCTTTTAATTTTTCTTTCCTGCCTCGATCATCTGCCTTATTGCGGTTTGATCGTTCTCGCTGAATGTCGGAAGAACCTTTTCCTCGAAGCTCTTCCAGTTCGTCGCTTTCTTCTCTAGGGAATAAACTCGATCCTTTACTTGGTAGTAACTCTTTGGAATTCCGAAATAGGTCTTCAGTGAAACTATTGGCCCTAAAAGAACGATCAAGATTGTGATTATTAGAAAGTTTTTTTGATTCTTTTTTACCTCTTCTAAATGTGAACTCACTTCCTCTTTCATCGTGACCGTTTGGAAAAATTCTATCTTCTCCATCGTTTTTGAAAAGTTCTGAAATAAATTTGAAATTTGTCGCCCCATAGTTGAGGTTTGTTGATTTATCTCCCTCACTTCTTTGGTTAAATCTTTTTCCATCATAATGACGACTTTCTTTGCCTCTTGCTTTAAAACCACTAGAGCTTCTTGCATTAGCTCGTTCATTTTGATGATGTGATTGTTGCAAGCTTGCCTCACGAGCTCTTCTTCCATATTCAATAACGTGTTTGCTTTCTTTGATATTGTCATAAACAATTCCTTTCTTTTTAAGTTTGCCCCATGTGAAACTCTTGCCCAGATCACTGCCTTTCATTAGCTCTCCATCGAGGACAAAACTAATTCCTGAAATATGACCTGTTTTATCTGAAATATTAGCGATAACTCCAACACCTTCTGACTCAAGTTTATTCATAAAACTGGTCATTGATTGTTTTTCATTTGTCGCATCACCAATAATCTTTTGTAGTCTCAACTTTATACTGGGGTTACGTTCGTTTAATATTTTTCTCATTTCTCCACGAGTAGGTGCTGAAATTCCCACATCTCTGCTTGATTTAACTTTTTCAAGTCCGTATTCAATTTCAAAACCTCGAATGACCTTTTCACTTCGCTTATAGTCATTGCTATCACTAACGACAGTGCCATCAAGTCGAATCCGAGATGCGACAATATGAATATGTTGATGTTCCGTATCCTTATGCATTACGGCCATATACTGAGAACCGCTAAAGCCCATTTCCTTCATGTATTTTTGACTAACTTCGCCCCATTGATCTTTATTTAGGGATTCACCCTCTGGCAGCGAAAGACTAGCGTGATAAACACATTTTTGAAGGTTAGGTTTTAACTTTCTGGCTTGGGCAAACTCACGGGATAATTCATCAACCGTTTCACCAAGCATATTAGAATGTATCATTTCAGCTCCCTCTTTTGAGAGAACATAAGAAACACAACCTCTAAAACTTTTGCCTTTGATTTGTTTGGCTATCAAGCTTTAGAGCCTACCATCTCAAATCCAATCTTTTTAATTAAGGCCTTAAGCTCTATGAACATTTCTTTTTCCAATCCTAGAAATATTCCAGATTTTAAATGCTTCAAAACTTGATTGAGATTGTTACCAATTCGACATAGCTCTTGATACGTTTTGCGATTGATCTCGGCGACACCTTGAGCTGGCATTCGTCTCTGAAGAGCAGATCGTCTGATAAACTCACTTAAGCTAATGTTGAATTTGTTTGATACTAATTCGACAAAGTTTTTTTCTTTTTCTGTGAATCTCACAGGGATGACTTTGTCTCGAATGTCTTTTTTTACTTTGTTAGAAAAATGGCGCATTAATGCACTCCTTTTTAAAGAGCACATACTCGTTTGTGGTCGTCGTATGTGGCTTCGTTCATAAAAACTATTGAAAACCAGCAAACTAGAAACTTAGGGCCATTTTAATCGCTGAGGATATTCGCCACCCCGGTCGTTGTTACTTTCATTTCAAAAAAACTATGAGCTTTTATTTTTCATTTTACCTCCTCATCTGCTCCGCAAGGGCGCAGGAGGTAAGAATGAATAAACAATCACTCAAAAAATACTTTAAACAAACTATCCGCATACTCTGTCAGCTTCTTCTCAGGCTTCTCTTAAAAGAGATTCTTGGGGCTTGCCTCCAAGAATAAACTAGCAAACGAAGTGAGCTAAGTTTCGTAAATCGGCGTAGTCGGTTTACATGGCTCGCTCCCCAAAAGAAAATGCAAACCACATAATCAATATAAGCAAACCCAATGCCAAAAAATTAAACGAACTACCTAACTGAAATCATTAACAAAATTAAATTTGACTAAAACTCGTCACAAAAAATAGAAGTGAAAAACGACGAGACTTCGTCGTAAAATTAAAGGAGTCAAATAATTCTAATGAGTTAATAACTGACGATAGTTCGTCGGTTCTAACAGCAAGAATACGAAGTTTCGTGTACCTTATCGAGTCATCCCTGAGAAACCTATTTAAATAGTTAAAATTATTCAGGTTCTATAGTAATACGAAAGTTCGTATTACCTCTTGCGTTAAAACCTCTTATTTCATCTTAACCAGATGAAACTATTAAGAAAATTGGAATATTACGAAAACACGTAACTTCGTGCCATAAAACTCTTGAGTCTAGACTGTACTCCATGGTTTATAATGGTGCTAAGGAGAAATGAAATGGACTCGTTATACAAGATCGGAGAGCTTTCAAAGGAAACAGGAGCAACTATAGATACAATTCGCTTCTATGAAGACAAAGGGCTTCTGACTCCTGAAAAACGATCGTCTAGTGGATATCGTTACTATAATAGCTCGGCTCCTCATATTTTAAACTTTATTCAATCTGCCAAAGACTTAGGTTTTACTTTAATAGAGATTAAAGAACTCTTAGAAATTCAAATTTCCAAAAAGGGAAAGTGTTCTTTGGCCTTAGGTAAGATTAAAGAAAAGGAAGCTAACATTGATAAAAAAATTCTTGAACTCAAAAAAATTAAAAAAGCATTAGCTAGAGTATCTGAGAAGTGTGAATCCACATCAGGAGAATCTCAATGCCATTTCCTTGAGTTATTAACCGGAGAATCAAATGGATAACAAGGCACAAAGAGCGACACTTTTGGGAGGTGTCATAGCTTCAATTGTTGCAGCTTCATGCTGTATTGGCCCTTTAATATTTGCTGTTTTGGGTGTCTCAAGTGCTGGACTATTGTCGAAAATGGAACCTTATAGACCTTATTTAACAGTCCTAACATTAGTTCTCTTAGGGTTAGCATTTTTTTATACTTATAAGAAAAAACCTGCTGATGAATGTGAAGATGGTTCATATTGTGCCAACCCCAAATCTGATAAGTGGAATAAGCGTATCCTTTGGATTGCGACAGTATTGATACTTGGTTTTTTAACATTTCCATATTGGAGTATTTACTTAGTTTAGGAGAATTTATGAAAAATATATTTGCACTTATATTATTAATCTCGCTGTTGCCTGCAAGTGGATACTCTGAAGAGGTAGTATCAAAAAAATATTTTGTGAAAGGGATGACCTGTGGAGGATGTATTTTAGGAGTAAAGGTTGCACTCAAAAAATCTGATAACCTAAAAATAGAAGACAAAGAAATCTCTGTTGGTGTGGCTGATCTAAAATTTGAAAAAAAGAATTACGTAGCAGAAAAAACTGATTGTGAAGTTAGTAAAGCGATTGAGAAATTTACAGAGTTTAAAGTATTTATGGATGAAAAACATAGCATTAAGGTATGTAAGTCGTAGGTGATATTATGGGATGTTGCGACTCAAGCAAAAAAGTAAATAACACAGACAAAAACTTTAGCTGTCCTTTTTGTGACAGTAAGGGTGCCAATGTGGGAATTGAAACATTAAAATCATTACTCTTAAATGATTCTAAGAACACACTTAGAGAAAGTGAAATTTATAAATACTGCAAGACGCCAGACTGTGAAGTTACCTACTTCTGCGCAGACAAAAATCATTTTTTTAAGACTAATAACTTGAAAGTTAAAGCAACAGTTAAAGATAATGGACTTGATGTACATGTTTGCTATTGCTTTGATTACACCAGACAATCAATCTTAGATGAAATAAATAAAACAGGTGATACTAGGGCCTTAGAAGATATAAAAGCTAAAATGAAGAGCCCCGGCTGTTTTTGCGAGACTTCAAATCCTCAAGGAGGGTGTTGTCTTGGAAATGTTACAGCTTGGATAAAGGAAGCGAAGCTTTTTAAAGAGTAGCTTCTGGTCTTCTTGAAGGTTGCTTAGTTTTTTCAGGAGAAAGAGATTTAGCAAACATTCCTCTTTCTGTTTCAATCATTTCTTAGCAAATCTTTTAGCCAATTTAGGAACTTTTTTAATACCATATTTAATCCTGTCATTTAATATTGTGATTATTTCAGATGTCTGCATTGATTCTTTTGATGAGACTGAGGCAGGTACCGTTAAGTGGGATTCGGGTCAACCCCCTAAATCCGGAATTTTTCGTTACACAGAAACGTCTAGTATCTGAGTCTCGCCACGGCTAAATTTTTCAGTAAACTCTACCGGGCTC
>MDSX01019525.1_pt1 | contig 22118 bp, 13 predicted proteins | sample 811141 | NCBI WGS metagenome assembly MDSX01 (sample SAMN05326642, study PRJNA326480) | marine metagenome | isolation source: seawater | place: Atlantic Ocean: South East | collected 2010
AAAGATGGTTATACAGAAGAAAAAGCAGTTGTAAATTATATGTTATGGGCAAATAATAATTTTGAAAATTGTAAAGGTAATTCACCTTTTATGGGTAATAATACTAGAAATTTATTTGTAGCACCAAAACCTACATATAAATTATATTGTAATCGTTTTAAAAAATATTATCCGGATGATATTATAAAAGAAAATTCACAATCAAATGGTGCTTTAATGCGATCATATTCTTTGGCTTTTGTAGAAGATGATGAAATAATTAAAACAGATGTATATATTACTAATCCTTCTAAACTTGTATATAATGCTGTATATACGTATATAACTGCTATACGAATGGCAATGAAAAATAAATCAAAAAAGATAATTCAAAAAACAATTAGAGAAATGATAGAATTTGATGAACTTTTAACAGTATTTGATCAAGCAGTTAATAATATTTTTAGAGATGTTACAGTTAATAGAGGTCATATATTACACGCATATTATTGTACATTTTGGGGATTATTTCAATTTAATAATTATAAAGATGCAATTGATGCTATCATTTGTTTAGGGCCTGAAGAAAAACAAAAAGCAAAAATATGTATTAAAGGTAAATGGAAAAAGACCGAAATAATTGTAGGTGATACTGATACAAATGCTAGTATAGCAGGTGCATTATTGGGTGCTTTTTATGGTTATGAAAAAATTATAGAAAATGAAATAACAAAAGAGAATATGAATATTATGTTACAGTCAGATTCAACCAAAGGAGATATTATTAGACCATCAATCTATAGATTGCCAAATATAACTTAAGATTGTAATATTTTTTTGATAGTAGATGATGATAAATTACTACTTGAATTTTCAACAGTACATAATTTTTTAGAATTGCAAAAAATGTTTGGATATTTTGCTTGCATATGTTTAGATATGGAAGATTGTTCTGTTTTATCATGGGTAATTAATGGATTAACAAATATTTGATCATCTAAATCAATTGCTAATAAATTTTTAAAATATTTAATTTTAGTTAGTTTATTTGGTTTTTTTACATCTAAATAATGTTTTAAATTAGTTGCTATTGTATCATACTTGTTAGGATCTTGATTATGTGTGTGTTTTGCTATAAAATTAATTTTTGAATATAAACTATCAGCATCAAGGTTATTTTCAATAATTTTATTTAAAATACGGTTTGTTTTAGTTTTAAATGATTTATCATCCATTAATTTAACAAGATAATTAATTAAATTATCACTATATATATTATTTTTTGTTGATTTTGGTGAATGTGATTCATAATATGGTATAAATAAAAAATTACTATTTCGCGATTTTATTAATATTAGTAAAAATAATTTAAAATATTTAAAATCTTTATGAGATAATGCTAATACAATATGCGGTAAATTCCAATGAAATTGCATTACCTTTGTTATTTCACTATTTTCAGTTATTTCAAATACCCCAGTATCTATAATATCATTTAATGATAAATTGAATAATGTTAGATCAACTAAAAGTTTAGAAGGTGTTTTAATAATATTTTCTAATATATAGTCATAATTGGTTTCTTGACCTTTTATATATGTAGTTGCAATATTTTCTAAAAATTTTTTATAGTTTTCTTTATTCATTTATTTAAAAGATAACATATATTTTCTAAAAATTTTTTATAGTTTTCTTTATTCATTTATTTAAAAGATAACATATATTATATATTATAATGCTAGCTCTATGGATAAATGTGGATGAATGCATTAGACGCAAAGACTTAATGACTGATCAATTCAAAAATATCAATTTTATTACTAAAAATATACGTGTATCTGCAATAACTCCTGATGATATTGATGATTATGTAGATGATCGTGATTTACCATATAAATGTGATCCTTCAGAAAAATATTTTAAAAATTGTAAAAATTGTAAAATTGAATATTGTACTTTAATTAGTCATATGTTAGCAATTGAAGAAGGTTATAAATCAAATGAAGAATGGTTTATAATATTTGAAGATGATACAATTATACCACATGAAATAAATATTGAAAAATTAATAGAAACAATACCAAAAGATGCGGAAGTATTACAATTACATTGTTGTATGGGACCAACAGTGGAGAAATTGTATAATGTTTTTAAGAAGGGTGTGAATTGGATACCATGGAGGATGATAATTCCATCAGGATCTGGATATATAGTTTCACATAAAGCAGCAGAAAAGATGTTATCATTATACAAAAAGAATGATAGATTTTGTTTTAAAGATAGTAGTTCATGTAGGCTTGCAGATGTAATGACATATGAAACTTGTAAAACATATGTTCATACTTATCCTGTATTTTATTCAAATACAAGTTATGGTTCTTTAATACATCCGGATCATTTATGTAGTCATGAATATGCAAATAATATTATAAAAAAAATAATAAACGAAACTGATTCACATATATTTTTATCTAAATTAAAATAAAAAATGGTATTTGATGAAGATATTATTGATAAGAAAGTAATTATTATTAATGAAACGAATAAAACTAATATTAGTATTGAAATTGAACCTATAAAAAATGTAACTGGTATTAAATTAATTGAATCATATGCTACTATTTCAACAAGTGATCCAGACAAAATAGAAACAGTATATATTTGTATTAACGATTATATATTAAAAACTATTACTAAAACTATTGATAACAAAACATATACAAATGATGTATTTAGTTCTATGATATTTTATCCAGACAAGAAATATAATGAACAAATTGGAACAGGTATTATATCAACATTTAATATAGATACACAAAATTATGTATTTAATCCTGTAAAAGGAGAATTAAGAAAATTAGATATATCTTTTAAATCACTTAATGGTACTAATTTAATAGAAAAAGAATTAGTAAGTGTTTATTTAGAACTGTGTATTTATTCTAAAAGAATGAAACAAACTATGTTTTAATTTTTTTAACCAAATAATAATATAAGAATGCCTTATGAATTAGGAACAATATGGAATATTACAAGTAAATATATATATAATACCTTAAATAAAAATATTGGTATTGGAACTACTATACCAATATCAAAATTAGATGTATATGGTGATATTTCTGAAAAAAGTATTAAATTAGAAGAAAAGTATGAATTAAAACCGGAACACAACAAAAAATATGATCTTATTGTTCGTGAGGATTTAGATCCAAATTATTCAAATTTAATTATTTGGTATAAGTTTAATAAAGATGATTTTACTAGTAATTATGCTAATACAGAATATGGAACATTAGAAGGAAATCCTAGTATTTTTCAATCTGAATATTATATAGGAACCGGATGTGCAGAAATAACCGATAATTATAATTATAAAATTAGATTATTAACTGATCAATTTGGATCACAAAAATATACTTTTTGTTTTTGGTTATTTTTAAATGAAGAAAGTGATAATAATAAATATATTTTAAATTTACGTGATTCAAGTAGTACAGATGAAATTGATATATTTAATTTTAAATATGAAACAAATAAATTAATAATTTATAAAAATTCTCAAAATACTATTGAATATAATTATATTTTAGATAAAAACAAATGGAATCATATTACTATTATAATTGATGATACTTCTTATCCCAAAAAAAGAATTCTTTTAGTTAATGGTATTGAAATTAATCATATTCAAAATAATATTCAAAATCTCTTATTAAGAGATTCAAGTTCAAAAGCAGGAAGTGCAAATATATATCTTGGTTATACTACCAATTCAATTAATGGATATATTGATGATTTTCGTATATATGAAACTTCTTTAGATATTCAATATATTAGAAACCACATAATTGGTAAAATAACTAAAATAATACCAGGTAATATCAGTACAAATGGTAATTATGGTATTGATATTGTTAATTATTCAAATTTGGTTAATATTGGATCAAAAAATACTAATGTTGATTTAAAAATATATGGTGATTTAACAATTGAATCCAATTTAATTATAGATAATATTACAATTGATAATGCTACATTTAATGAAACAAAATCAACTAATATTGAGGCAATATCAATAACGGAGAATAATAAAAAATTAATTAACAAATATGCATTGATAGGAAGTGTTGATAAAAATACCGATATTATAGTGTCTAAAATGATAGATAGTGACGATGTTAATGAATTATATAATGAAATGCCTGCTTATTTTAGATCTAATTTAGTATTAGCTTATAATTTTGATTATGATTTTGATAATATTAATAATTTCAATGATTTTTTTAAAAATTATACTAATATTTCTACATGGAATACATATAATATAACTCCTATTATTGCACAACAAAATATTATAGATTATTATGGAACTAAATATGTTAAAGGTAATGCATCTTTATATTGTTATAGTAATATAGATGGAATACATTATTATAATTTTGAAACTACAACATATGATGATGCAACATTTTGTGATAGTGAAAATTATACTATATCATTTTGGATTAGATTCAATGAAATAGGTAGAATACAAAATATATTTAAAATTGGTAATGGTTCCAATACAATTACTTTAAAATTAAACAATAATAACTTAGAATTTTTAAATAAAAATAATCCTATTATAATAGTTGATAATATAAGTTTAAAAAAAGATGAATGGTATCATATATGTATAATGCTTAAAAATAACATACAAATTTCAATTCCTAGGTATGATTTTTCAGATCCTGAGAATTATACTACGTTAATTCAACAATTTGAAAATTTACATTATACTAGTAATACAAGTGTAATAGATACCATCAATTTTAATCATATTAATAAAAATGGTTATAGAATATCATCTTTATTTATATATATTAATGGAATTGAATATAAAAAACATAATTACACAAATAGTGCTATAAATTTTTTTGGTAATATAGAAGCTACAAATAACTTTATAGGTGTAAGTTCAACACAAGATACCAATTATTTAAATGGGTTTATTGATGATTTTAAAATATTTGAAACAATAGTTCCCATATATTATATTAATAAACATATTATTGGAGATGCTTTAGTTATTAAACCTGGACAATTATCTGCAATAGGTAATTATGGTATTAATATAGAAAATTTTAATAATTTGGTATCTATTGGAAATAATTATAATCAAGTTGATCTTAACATTTACGGATTATTAAAAGTTGTAAATGATACATTAACTATAGCAAATGTTGATATTTATAGTACAAATAATAAAATATTAACATCTAATTTAGAAATATCAGATTTGTTAAATGTTAATAATAATATTGTTAATAATATTAGTGTTAATAATGTAATTAACGGAAATGGTTTTGTATTAGGTGAAAATGATTATATTAATAATATAATTATAAGTAATATTGAAAATAATTATTTGTATAGTTCTAATATTATTGCAGATGATCTTACTATTAATAATGAATTAATATTAAGAACTGCAATACTATCAAATGTGAATATTATTAATATTAATTTAAACAATGTATTTAAAACAATTGACAACAATATATTTATTTATTCAAATTTATCTATCGGAGATACAACAAGTAATTTAAATAGATTTGATTTAGGTAATTATATAGGTAATAATACATTTAATAATTATAATACAATTCCATTTGAATTTCGTACATTTAATTTTTTTAAAAGTTTATATGATGATAATTTTAATAACATAGATAATTCTATAAAAGATATTCAAATATATGAAAAATCTTTTATATTTTATGGTAGTGATAATACTGATATATATTTAAAAAATAATTATATTCGTCATAATTCTTGTAATATTACACATGAAATTAATAAATCATTTAATGAAGATCGTGATAAAACAAGAATTAAAATTGATGTTGGTAATATTAAAATACAAAATGGATTTATTCAAATTAAACATTTTGATCCTATTACCAATAGTAGTGATTCTACTATTAAATTAAATGAAAATAATATTTATTTATCTAATAATCAAAGTGAATTAACATTAACACCAAATAGTTTAATTTTTAACAATGGTAATGGATTTATTGATAATAATACATTACAAATTAATAATATTAATATTGATAATATCGTTAATATACCAAGTTTAACTACACAAAATAGAGATCATAATGTATATAGTATTAATACTTCAAATCAATATAATCCATTTGGTAAGATACTAGGGTTTTTACATGGAGATAGTAAAATAGATATTAATTATGAAATAAAAACAACAAGTAATATTCATGGAGATATTATATATGCAAATAATACAGATATTCACAATATTAATTGTGTTGATATAACTTGTACTAATAAAATAACAGCTAACAATATTTTAGAAGTATCAAACTTAGTTGTTAAAGGAAATATAAATTTTGGTGTTGCTACAACAGGTAATTCCATTAATGGTGGTGATGGTACCCTAGCTATTAGTAAAATAGAGACTGATAATATAACTTCTACATATGATATTACAACTGCTATTTTAAATACTGATAATATTATAATTAGTAGTGATGGTAATATTGTATCTCCAAATATAAATGTAACAAATATAAGTATAAATAGAATAAATAGTGATGTTGAAACAGCTAATAAATTAACATTTTTAAATTCATCAATAATTCAAGATGCAAGTATATCACAAGTTAAAGGTATTATAATTGAAAATAATGAAATTAAATGTTATGATTTAAAAGATACCACTAATTATATAACATTACATGGTACAGGACTTAGAAGTACAAGATCATCAACTAATATAAAAGATATAGTTAGTTATGATTTATCAGGTGAAATAGTTGTTAGTTGTGATAAATTACAAGTTACACAATTTACACCAAGTACAGCAATGTTTTCATTTCCAAATATTATTGCATATGGTCAATATACTCAAGACAGTGATATAACAAAACATATACCAAATGTGTATATAGGTAGTTCTACTAGTACATATACAAATATAATTGATAATACAAAAGATGTATTATATGTTGATACACCAAATGAAACTAGAGTAAGAACTAATAATATGTTTGTAAAAAAAATTGAAATAGGTAATGAATTTGTAGAATCAACCCCAACCAAAATGATAATTACTACTATTTCATCTATTTCAGAAAATAGTAGTGGTCAAACTATATTTTCTGATCAAGATAATACAGCAATAATAACCTGTTCTCTTGATAGTCATACTGTAGCTATTGGACCAAATGCAACACCTGAAGAAAATGAAATAGGTATTAGATTATTTGTAGATGGAGGTATTCAAGCATCAGGTGATATAATTGCATTTAAGAATTTTTCAGATAGTAGATTAAAACATAATATTAAAGAATTAGAAACAAATATTGATATTATTAATAAATTACAACCTGTTTCCTTCACATGGAACAATAATATTTTTAATTCAAATATGGCTAATAAAGATGATATAGGATTTATAGCACAAGAAATAAAATTATTAATTCCGGAAGCAGTATCAGAATGTAAAATAAATGCTGAAAACTATAATTATATTAATTACGAAAGAATAATTCCGTATTTGGTTAATAACATTAAATATTTGAATAATAAAATAGTAGAACTAGAAAATAAATTAAATGGTATTTGATAATTTTAAACTTGGTAGTCAATTAAATTCAAATAATGTTATAAATCAAACTTCTATTTTAGAAAATAAAAAATTATATGTAATTTCTAAATATGATCCTGATATTCCACAAAATATTAGAATATATGATTTTGCTTATTCAAATTTAACTGATCCTGAATATACTATTGATTTATTTTCAAATATAGAATTAGAAAATTGTAATTTTTTACATATAGAATATAATAATGATTCAGATTCTATTGATTTAATATCACATGATGCTTCTAATCTTTTATCAATTCATAAAAATACATTTCAATCAAATTTAAATAGTATTGATTTAGGTAGTATTGATTTTAATAATATTAATAGTGCAAAATATATACATGAATATATGGATGCAGTACATTATAATAATAATAAATATTTGATTCATGTATCAGGTAAATATATTTTGGAAATTAGTAATAATACAGCAAATTCAATAAATAATATTGATATATACGATTATCTGGATAAATCTGAAATTAATAATATTCTTAAAGTTTTAATTTTAAATAATTTATATGTTATTATTGTAAATAAAGGAATATTTATAAAAGTTGATTTAAGTTTTGCTAAATCATCAGAAACTTTTATAATCAATGGATATATAACTATTAAAGATAAATTTCGTAAAGCATTATATATTAATCAAAAAATTTATTTGATTCCATATGATATTACAATATTAACTGTAATTGATACTAATACAAATGAAACAGAAAATATTAATTTAATATATAGAAGAAAAAAACTTTTAGTTTATTTAAAATCACAAAAATTCTTTGCAACTGCAATTGATTATCATGAATATATATATATGATTCCTGAATCATATACACAAATATTTATTTTTGATACTCGAACAAATACTATTGTAAATATTATTGATATTGTAGCTTATACAAATTTATTTACAACAAATAAATTTGTAAATGCGCATTTACATAATGATAAAGAATATAATAAGATTTTTATAATTCCAAATAATTTTAATCAACTTGCAGTAATTAATTATGATCAACAAGCAAATTCAATTTTAAATATTGAACCTGATTTTAATTTAATAAAAACTGATATTTTTAAAAGTATTGGTAGTGGTATATATATTACAAGTAGTTTTGATATTGGTAATCAAGATAACTATACAACTATATATATAAGAGGTATTATTAAACTTAGTTTAACTAGTAATCCTGAAACATCTGATATAAAAGAATGGAGACCAAATCCTAATATTAATATAGATACAAATGACAATATTGTTGCATTATATAATTTTGAAAATAATACTAATAATCATTCTGATTTATCTGATGTTTTAAATTTAACAGGTACAGGTACATTTTTTTATCACAATATTGATCCAAAATTTAATAAAACTATTTATATTGATACAACAGCTATTTTAGAATTGGAACAAGTATCTTCATTAAATAATTATTTTACTAATAATTATTTTACAATTGCATTTAGATCTTCAAATATATCAACAGACGGTGGTACAATATTATATTATGGTCAAAATGAAAATAATTCAATAGAAATTAAATATGAAAATAATTTTCAATTTGCATTATATATTAATAATACAAATTTATTTGAAGATAATATATTAGGATTTGATAACTTTTTACTAATTAAAGATACAACTAATATTAAATTATATCAAAATAAAGTGAAAAAATGTGATATAAATTTAATTGATAATTCAGAAATAACAATTGAAAATTTTACTAATTTTAATATAGGTAATAATTTTACAGGATATTTTGATAATTTGTATATAATTAATGATATTATAACAGAAAATGAAATTAATACATTGTATAATACAGGAATATATCAAAAAGATATATTTAGAAGATTAACTTCTAATACATTTTTTAAAGATAGTAATGAAAAAACTATATTTAATATATATATACCTGGAAGTGAAGAAAATAAATATGGTTCATTTAATGTAAATGAATTTTTAACTAATAATAAAATTAATAAAGTAGCTATTAATAATATTTATTCAATTAAAAATAATGTTATTTATTTTATTCCTTTTAATTATAAATATCTTTTAGAATTAAATTTAAATACAACTGTACCTGAATTAAAATTACTTGATATTCGTAATAATAATGATTCATTTAAAACAAATTTTATTAATTTTATTAATTTTGAAACAGGTAGATTTAAATCTTCAATTATTATTGATAATCAATTATATTTAGCACCATATTTTGAAACAGAATCTGATAATTCTTTTGTACCATTTTTAATTTATAATTTTGAAACAGGTAATACCTTAGATATGTTCAATATTAAGTTATTTAATTTAAGTAGTGAAATATCAGGTGGTAGCGAAGAAAATAATTTCGTTAGATTATTTTCAACTATTTTATTTTATAAAAATACAAACAACGCAAAAGAATATTTATTCCTAATTAAAGAAAATGCTAGATTTTCAATTGCATATAATATTGATGAAGAAAAAATTCAAAAAATTATATATGACACAAATGCAAATTCAAATATTGGTTTTATTGATGGATATATTAATAATACAACAACCTCAAATATAATATATTTATTAGATGAACATGGAAGCAATATATTTGTCTATAATATTTTATATGATAATGATGATAATATTTCATTAAGTAGTAATAATATTATTACTACAAGTAATCTTGATATTAATGAACCAATGTATTCTAAAATGTTGGAATATGATGATACATTATATTTGATACCTTTTAATGCAAATAAAATATTAATGTATAATATTTCTGATCCAACTGATCTAACTGATCCAACTGAATCAAGAAAAATAGGTGATTATGGTATAAATGAAGAATTGTATAAAGGTGGTGCAATTATGAAATTAAATGAAATTAAATATTTAATAATGGTACCTTATAATGCACATCGATTATATATATATAATATAGATGACGATATATATACATATATCGAAGAAGCTATATTCAAAACAAATAGATTTATTAATTGTACAATTGATATGAAAGGTAATATATATATGAATACTGAATTTGGAGATGTTTTATTTTATAATTTAAATCTTAAAATATTTTTTAAACAACCTAGAATACCTGTTTTATTAAAAAATAAAGAAAGTATTAGTTTTAAAGATTTATATGAAAAATTTCATAGTGATTATATTTATCCAAAGTTTAATTATAATAATAGACAAGTTAAACTAAGTGATTATTTTAATAAAGGTGGTAGTAGATATTATACTAATCCTAAAGACACTGCAAATATATTTATCAATGAAGACAACGATTCAATACCCATTGCTCAACCAACCGATGTTCCTACAACATATGATGATTTTATAGATTTGCAAATAATTCAAAAAGATCAAGAAATATCTTTAGATTCTTATAGAAATGCTAGATCACAAAGATATGAGTATTATGATTTATATGTTGAAAATATTGATTATAAAATATCTGCAATTAATATTAATAATTATAATACATATCTTTATTATATTCGTGAATATTCAGATAGTATAAATTTAATAACAGATAAAACAGCTAAAGGAAAAGATGATATTTCTATATTAGATATAGAAGATTTTGAAATAAATAAAAACATACCAAGTAAATTAGAAAAATTATTAATTAATATTAATTTGGGAAATGTTATACAAGGGGTTAAAAGACAAAATACTTTATATTTAGAAGAATATTCTATTATTGAAATATTTATTAAAAACCAACGATCATTTAACAGTGGTACATATCTTGATATTAATTCCAGTAATTTTATTATTAATAGTATTGAAGACTCAATACCTATTAGAACAATGACAAATATAAAAACAATTAATGTTGATATAGATGGTAAAATATTAGATGGGATAAGAATACTAATTGATAGTGGATATAATAATGAATATTTGGTTAATTTGGAAACTATTAATATTAGAATAACAGATAATAGTTTTATATATTATAATGATAATTTTGATAAATTAATTACATTTATAAATCCAAAATTATTATTAAAAACATTAACTGTAAATATTTATGAAAATATTAATGAAACTGAAAAATATATTGTTGCAACAACAATAAATTTTGATAAAAAAACAATTTATAAAAAAATAAAAAAATTAACAATAGAAATTGATAATGAATTTAATCTTGATCTTGATGAGTTTGAGGAATTTATTTATATTAAAGATATTATTATAATATCAAAAGGATCTAATGATATAAAAATATTTAATGGTAATAATTTGAAGCAAAAAATTAATATAATTATTTATGAAATTATAAATTAAAATGAAAGAAACACCTAGATTTTATGAAAGACCAGTACTTAATATAAAAAAAGATAGACCATTAATTAAAATTCCTGAACCACTTAAACCATTACGTATTTGGTACAAATTTAAAAATTCACTAACACTTGGATTAGATGAAAATCCAAATGATATTAAATATGATTTAATTCTTGTAAATAATCCTACATATGTTTCAAGTCCCGATTCAATAAGATTTGTTAATGATTCATATGCATATAATAATATAGATTTTAAAATTAAAACTTTAAGTTTTTGGTTTAATGTTGATAATTTTAATATTGATAATTATTTATTATCAATTGGTGATGCTTTTTATATCAAACAAAATAATAATAATTTATTTATTCAAACCAATACGGATGTTAATTCAACTATTATTACTGATCATATAAGTAATGAATGGAATCATTTAATTTTAAATTATAATAATTTAGATGAATATGATATATATATAAATTCAAATTTATTACCAGATAAAGTTATATATACAGATATATCATTATTAGATGATAAAACATTATATTTGGGACAACATCAAAATTTCTATAATAATTATGAGATAATTAATACTTTGAATCCTGAACATTTAAAATTTCATGGAATGGTTGCAATTAGTAATGAATTGTATATGTTTGGTGGTATAAATAATTCTGAAATAAATGATAATAAACTATATAAAAATAATTTTACTCAAATGGTAGAAATACCTTTAGAAAATAATGATGGTAGTACTACTGAATTACCTAAAATATCTAGTTTTCCAATGATAACAACAAATAATAAGATATATATATATGGTGGTTATATTAAACTCACTAATGACTATTCAACTGATTTTATTTCAATTGATATTAATACTAACAAATTTGTGATTGGACAATTAGTAGATGATTTGCCTGCTAAAACGGATGGTCATGCTATGGCAGCAAGAGCTGATACATCACCTTTTCAAATTTTTATTTTTGGTGGAATAGATGATCAAAATATTTTATATAATGATTTATATCGTGTAGCATCTGAATCTATGCTTCTTACAAAAAAACTTACAATACTTGGTGATATACCCGACAAAAGATTTGATCATGCTATGGTTGCAGATAATAAATATTTATATATTTTTGGTGGTTATACTCAATTTACAATTTTTAATGATTTTTATAGAATTGATATAATAGATAATTTTACAGATGAACATAATTCAGAAAAAGTGGTATTTGATGCAATAACACCTAGAAGATCACATAAGATGGCAATAATTGAAGATAATATATTTATAGTTGGTGGTATTACAGATGATAATGTGATATTAAATGATATACATATTATTAATAAAACAACATTACAACTTACACATTCATTTAATACATTATTACCTGAAAATATTGTACATTATGCTTTATGTTCAAATAATAATGATATATTAATACATGGTGGTGCAACTCGTAATTTAAATGAGTATGGTGTATTTCAGTCATTTACCAATAAAAAAAAATTATATAAGATCAAAAATATTACAAATAATTTGAATGGAAATATTTCAGATTTTCAAATGTATTATAAACAATTATCTCAACTAGAAATATTTGATTTGTATAATTCAAATATAGATTTATATAATATATAAATAAATAAATGAAATTAATTTTTTTTATATTATTATTTATTGGTGTTAATGCAGGTATTAAAAATAGTATTACAGTTCTAAATGGTAATAATACAATTTATATATCATATACAGATAATTCACGTATTTATAAATTAAATATAAATAGTAGTATTAGTAGTAATATATATAATTCTGAAGTTGTAATTGGAAATGAATATTATGGTGATGTAGATGGATTTAATGGTGTAGAATCGTATATTAGAAATCCAACAAGTATAATAAATACAATAGATAATCTAAGATTATTTTTTGTGGATAATTATAAATTTATAAAGCAAGTTGATATTACAGGTAATAAAATTAGAGGTGAAGAATTAGGTACAATAGTTAAAACTGAAAATATTAAAAATATTTATGGAATAACTTCATATAACTATGTGGTTGATAACAATATAATGTATTTTATTAGTCCTAAAAAAATACACAAAATTGATTTAAACAGTTTTGATATTCAACATAGTACAAATACATTAGATGTTGAATCAAATTTTATTGATATAGCTTATTATAATAATAAAATATATTATTGCTATAACTATGATACTACATATGTTTTAAAACAAAGTTCAGATTATCATAATTATGATATAATTAATGATTTAGAATTTACTATAACAAATAGTGAAATAACTAATATTAAAGGAATAACTTTTTTAAATAATAATTTAATTATAACAGGTAATAATTTAATTGAACAATTTGATTTAAATAATAGTAATTTTATAAGATATAGATATGAACCTACTTTATTTAATTATACTGCATTACTTGATTATAATTCAATATATGGTAATATATCTACAACACATATAATTGGTAGAGTTGCTGCTACAAATGAAATAACAACATCTTCAACAACAGATGGTTTTCATGAAATTATTGCAGCTGATATACAACAAATTAAAGCTATAGAACTTAAAAATCCTTCACCAACACAAGTTTTAAAATCAGGAACAAGTTATAATATTAATACAAATTATTTGTATAATAACAATAATATTATTATACATTTTAATAAAGATTTAAAAGAAATAAATATTTTAAGTTATATACGATCATCACATAAACCAACTAAGTTAAACTTTTTTCTTAATAAATTATCATATAATTTTACTGATATTAAAAATATTACAATTGATAATAATAATAATTTATATATATGTGATTTTATTAATAATTCTTCTAAAATATATAGAGCTGAAATTACACCGGCATCAAACAATTCATATAATTTACAATTTTTAGAAGATAGTCAAGGAACAGAAGTTATTACACTTAATTATGTTAATACAAATTCTGAATTACATTATACAACAACAAATGGATATAGAGTATATAAAAGTAATAACACAATAGTAAATTTTACAAATATTAGAAGAACAAATGATACAGATGATTTAAAATATTTGAATGATTTTGTGATAGATAATGATTATGAGATAGGGTATATAGCATTTGAAAAAAGAATAAAATGGTTTTATGCTTAATAAATATTTAATTTGTAAATAAATGATAAGCAATGTTGAATATTAATAATAATAAATATTTCATTGTTTTCTTTATAAATAAATAAAGGCAAAATGGAATATACTAGATTTTTTTTATAAAATGTAGATGATATAGTGGTAATAATATTATTAATTGTTATTAATGTATCATTGTGATCAAAACATTTAATAGATGGATTATGATCATAATAGTTAAATTGTAATTGTTTGGATATTTTAATAATTTCTAATGTATTGGGATTAATAAAATATAAAAAGGTGCCTTGATATTTAATATTATTTTTGTATTCTTTATGATAACATAAACCAATATACATGTTATTATGTAATATTAAATTACCTTTAGGGTAATAATTATAATATATATTTTTATTAATTAAATTATTATTATAAAAATATGTTAAAGGATTAAAAGATATTATAAAATATAATTCATTATTATGAATAAAAGGAACCCAATTTTTTTCAATTTTTTTATAACTTTTTAATGGTATTAATTTATTTAAATCTGATATATACATCTTTCGATGATAATAATTTTCATGTGTTAATCCATTAAATACAATATGTAATTTATTATTATAATAAATAGGAATAGGATCATATGGATTTAAATTATTATAATATTCTATATCATTAATTAAAATAGAATAACGATCTTTACAATATTTTTGTTCAATATTAATATTATTATATTTAATAGTTTTTAAAGCATCTGTTGATATATTTTCAATATAAGTTGTAGTAATATTAATATCAAAAGTGTTTGATAAATATAAATAATCTAAAGAAGGTAAATGTTCATAATGTTTTAAATTATATTGAATATCTAAATAATCTATAATAAATTCTTTTTCTAAGGCAATAAAAATAGCTATTTGATAATATAAATGAATATTACATACTGATAACCAACTACATAATTTTTCAAATATTTTAATTGGATATATAGCATTTATAGACATAATAAAAGGCATAAAATTAAGATCATCAATTGAATAATTAGTTTTAAAATGTAAATTATAAAAATGAATAATAGGATTAATATTAATTTTAATTAATGGTAAAACTTTATTATTTATAACAATATATAAATTTGATTTATGTATATATATTTTATTATTATCTAAATATTCATAAATTGTATGATGATCATATTCATGTGTAAATATACCTATAAAATTATATTGATTATATAAATTTTTATTATTATATATTGATAAATAAATATTATCTTGGTCTAAATTATGTATATTAATATCAGATTTATCAATTGAAATAAAATTATAATAAAAATTTGTATTTGTTAATGTGGTAAATGTGGAAAATACGATTAAATTGGATTTATTATAAAATTTATTTTTATTAAATTCACTTATCATTCTTTTTTTTGTTAAAGAAATAGAAAAATGACTGATAAACTTATTGAAAGTTTTAATACAGGTAGTAATGTAGATATTCGTTATAAACATTTATTAGGTGATTCACATCCATGTATTGTTGATATTTCAAATTGTGTTAATGTACAAGATATGTTAATTAATATTGAAAATTTTAGATCATCAAATTATTATTCTGATTATGTAGATATTATTACAGATTTTAATAAAGAAAATACAGTTAAAATTGAAAATCAAAGTGAAGAATTTATGCGTGGTTATTTTGATTTATCAAATAATGATACAGTAGAATATTATTGTAATTTATATATTGATGGTGAATTAATTGTACAAAGTAATATTACAGCATTTTCAACATATTTATTATCAGATAGTAATTTAAAAACTGATATTTATAAAATTCAACATTCATTAGAAAATATAGAAAAATTAAGACCTGTTAGTTTTAATTGGAAACATAACAATGAATATGAAGTTGGATTTATTGCACAGGAGTTAGAGGAAATATTTCCAGGTTTAGTAAAAGAAGCTGATTATAAAATAATTAATGAAAATAAATTAATACCATATTTAGTAGATGCAATTAAAAATTTAAAATATCGTATTAAAAAAATAAAAAATGGAAATCACAAATGAATGTACAAATCAAAATATAAATGTTTTTTTTAAAAAAGGCTGTAATTCCAATATTAAAAATAATAATGATCAATATTTAACAGATGGTATCAGTATCATATATAACTGTAATATCAATATTAATTCTAATTTAATTGTTAAATCACATTTACCTAATATTGGATATTATGATATTACAATTAATAATAATATTATTGATAATATAGCAATTTCTGAATCATTCACTACAAAATATGATAATAATGTATTATCCGGTTTAGTTATAACTAATGATATGTCAATAAGAGATGAAGTAATTGTAAAAGAAAATATTATTGCTTTTTCAACATTTACATCATCTGATATAAAATTAAAAAAAAACATAAAAAATATTGAAAATGGTTTAGATGTGATAAATAAATTACATCCGGTTGAATTTACATGGAAAAAAAATAATAAAAAAAGTGTAGGATTTATTGCACAAGAATTGGAGGAAGTATTGCCAAATTTAGTAAAAACAGATAAAAATAATATTAAAGCAATTAAACAAGATAAATTGATACCATATATAGTTGATAGTATTAAAAATATAAGTAATAGATTAAGAAAATATGAGTCATAATGAAAATCAATATAGATTTTATTTAGAATCAAGAGAAAGAGTTAAATTTGAATATAGTATTAATTTAGAAAATTCTAATATTATTTTTAATGGTACTGATAATAATAAATATTTACAACAAACTATTTCTTTAAGTCTTATGAATACAAATAAAAATTTAAGTATGATTCAAAATACAAATAATTCTGAAAATGAATTATTAAATAAAATAGCTTACGTCAAATTTAAAATACCATGTATAACATATTATTCTTCAAATGAATATTTACCTGATTTTTTTATTAATACTTTAACAAATCCAATACCTAAACAAGAATTTTTTTCAAATATTAGTAGTACATATAATATTGACCTTAATTTATTTGTTAATAATAATTTACATGTATCTAAAGATATTACTGCTTTTGCTACATATTATAATTCTGATATTAATTTAAAAAAAGATATAATAACACTAACAAATTGTTATGATATAATAAATAATTTAAATCCGGTTGAATTTACATGGATTAAAAATAATGAAAAATCAGTTGGATTTATAGCACAAGAAGTTGAAGAAATATTACCTAATATAGTAAATCATAATGATGAATATAAAATATTAGCTGAAAATAAAATAATTGCATATTTAATTGGAGCAATTCAAGAATTAGATAAAGAATTAAGAGAATTGGAAGGAGAATAATTTTTATAATAAGTTGTTAAAATAAAATGGTATTTAAAACTGAATTAGCACACTTACTGATGGAAAAATTAAATCAAACCGAATTAAAAGATCAAGGAATATTGCGTCAAATTAAGGAAAAAATAAAAGAATGTCGAGAAGAATTAAAACAAGCTAAAATAAAATGATATGGATACCTTTAGCAATTTTACGAAGCGTAATAACTTCCGGATTAATATTATTTCAAAAACTTGATAAAACTGATCAAACTGATAAATTTTTATTCCCAACTATTACAACAATATTAATTGGTTTTATTTCATTATTATATTATATAGTAAATTATAGTAATAATAATTTAGATGAATTATATAAACCAAAATATTATATATATAGTATAGTAGTATTTGGTGTTATATTGTTATCATATTATATAATAAAAATATGTCCAAATCCAGCATATTTTAGAAGTTTTGTAGCTTTAGAAATAATGTTATTATTAATTTACAGTATATATACAAATCAATTTCATATTAGTAATATGGGTATTATTGGAATTATTTTAATTGGATTAGGTATAATATTTGTATCATGTGATCAAGTATAATATTTTTTTAGAATTCCTTTAAATGCAGCTAAACTAATTGTTTGTGTTGAAGAATAATCAACATTTGTAATTTCATAGCCATATTCATCAAATCTAGTAGGATCTGTACTAACATATAAATCATTATCACTTTTACTTTTACTTTTTTTTGTAGTTTTTTCAGATGAACTTGAAGAATATTTTTTAATTTTACCACCGGATATACTCATTTTACTATTAACAGTTTTGATTAATTCATCAATATCTAAATTTAATACAAAATCTATTTTAGCTGTCATATATTTTAATATAATATCAAGCATTTCAAGTAATTCTTTATATTCTAGTGAATCTGAAGGTATTTTTAAAATATTCGTAATTAAATTCATTTGTTCATCTAAAATGTTTTTTAATTCATTAGTTGTTTTAAATTCAACAAGTTTATCATAACTAGTTTTAATTATTGAAGAAACATTAATTTTATTATTATTATATATTTCTGTAGTATTTATAATTTTATTTTTCTTTTCTTCAAAAATTTTATTTAATATTCCTGGTACTAAATCATCTAGTGTAATTTCTTGTCCTACAACACCATTAAATATACCTGTTGTTTTAAACCATACACGTTTTAGTTTATTATCTTGTGCTATTAAATATGATAAGTTATTAGCTAAATCCGTATTATTACAAAATATATCAGGAAGTAATAATTCAAAATCATATTTATAATTTGGATTGTTTTTTGTAGGTGTTAATGTAGAATCATATTTCCATCCTACTAATATTTCTCCATTATTATAATAATTAATTAAATTATATTTTATTGTATTATTTGGTACTAAATAATTATATATATTATTAATTACTAATTGATGAATTGTATATTTAAGATTTAAAAATTGATTAGATTTTTTTAGTGTTTCAAATAATAAATTACAAAGTAAATATTGATTATCATCTGTAATATATACATTATTTCTAAATCTACTATAACTTATAGCATTATAAGTTATAATATTAATGTAATTATTAATAATATAATTACTAAGATCATAATTATATAATTTAATTTTATATTTAGATTCATTATCTTTTATTTTTTCTTGTAATTCATTAATGAATTTTTGGGTAGGCATTATAATATCACAAAATATAAATTTAATATTTAAATAATCAAAATTATAAAGTTCTATTATTTGGGTTCCTGGTAATAATAATATTTGTTTTAATTGATCATTAAAATTTATATATTTAGCACTTATGCTATCTATATTTTTAATTTTAAAAATATAAATGTGTGGATTATTATGCATATAACTATATTTAATAGCTACATTTATGTTTAATGAAGTTGATAAGAATGATGTTATTACACTCGAATTTAATTTTTCAGCTGTTCCATGAAACACAAATAACCCTTTATTATAATTAATTGCTACATTAATGTCCTTATTAAATTTAAACACTTCTATTAATCTTGATTTAACTGTTTGTGTTAGTTCTGTTTTTGGATCTTTAAATAAATTTGATAATTCAATATTTAATTCTCTACTATATGGTGCTTCTCCTTTATTTTTGTAATTTATTTCAACATCATGTCGAATCTTTGTAGGTATATTATATGGATCATAGTATTTTAATAGATCATACAAATATGTTATTTTATCTAAAACACTTTGACATACTGTACCATCAAAATTAGTTGTTAAAATATCAGTACTTTTTGAATATATATTCAAATACGTATTATTTAAAAGAATAGTTGTAAGATCTTCACATTCTCTTTCAGTTAAATTTGGATAATAACCTGCTATTTTAACAAACTGATCAATAGAGTTTTTATCTTCTACAATTATATTATTAGAAATTTCTTGTGAAAAGCAATTTAAAAAGGCTGTTATATAATTAAGTTTATTATTTGCTTCATGTGTATCACTAAAATTATGTGCAAATTTAGTTGGAATACGTTTATTGTATTTTTTTATATTAAGATTAAAATTAGTTTTAGATGGACAAATTGAGCATTTTGTTCCATTACAATGTAATATTAATATTCTACTTAATATTGAATTAATCAATACTGATTCAGTATATGTATATGGGCTTACAACAAATTTATATATATCTGTATAATTATATATATCTACACTAGAAGATTTTGATAATACAGTAAATTTATTTTTATCTATTTTACAATTAATTTTTTTTGTTGCTAATAATTTAAGATCTTCTACAAATTTATTATCATAACACACTATATAATTAGATGTTTTGGTTTTGGACAATATTGCTATAATACAATTAAAATGATTTTCTACTATATTTTCATATGGTATTGTTAGTTTATTTTCAATTAATTTGCAGGATTTAATAAATTCTTTAAATAAATTTATATCAATATTTAAATTTGCTTTATTTAATAAATCTTCTAAACTATCATCTGTATAATTTCTTCTTAAATCATTAAATTCATTATAAATAGTTGTATAATCATTTGGTAATTCAGTTTTTTTTTTAGTTTCAACTAATGTTTCTACTTTTGCAATTTTTTCAACATTTTTATTTTTTAAATTATTATAACAATGATATAATACATACTTTGTAATATTAGTTTTATCACCTATTAATCGTTTTGATACAGGATTTATAATTTCTGTTTTATTATTTGCAAGTTCTTTAATAATATTATCACAATCTTCATTCTTAACAGTTTGTTCAATACTAACTTTAGTTTTTTTAGGTACATCTTCTACATTACTATAATCTAATAAAGGATTACGTATAGATATTTGATTTGGTAGTGATTTTGGTTTATTTGTTTTGGCACCTGGTGGTGATACAGGCATAACACCTGGTGGTGATATAGGTTTATTTGTTTTAGCACCTGGTGGTGATATAGGCATAACACCTGGTGGTGATTTAGGCATAACACCTGGTGGTGATTTAGGTTTATTTGTTTTAGCACCTGGTGGTGATTTAGGCATAACACCAGGTGGTGATCTAGGCATAACACCTGGTGGTGATTTAGGCATAACACCTGGTGGTGATTTAGGTTTATTTGTTTTAGCACCTGGTGGTGATT
>MDSX01033860.1_pt1 | contig 22043 bp, 24 predicted proteins | sample 811141 | NCBI WGS metagenome assembly MDSX01 (sample SAMN05326642, study PRJNA326480) | marine metagenome | isolation source: seawater | place: Atlantic Ocean: South East | collected 2010
TGAAGAGACAGAAGAAGAAACTCCATCAGTTGAAGAGACAGAAGAAGAAACTCCATCAGTTGAAGAGACAGAAGAAGAAACTCCATCAGTTGAAGAGACAGAAGAAGAGCTTGAAGAAAATAAGGAGAATGAATAATGGCATTCCAAAGCAAAAGAAAATATTGTTATTTTAAGGAAAACTCTATAACAGATATCGATTACAAAGATGTAAAGCTTTTAAGGAGGTTCGTTACTGATCAAGGCAAGATAATGCCTAGAAGAGTAACCGGAACAAGCGCAAAGATGCATCGAAAATTAGTTCGGGAAATTAAAAAAGCTAGAAATATAGCTCTGATGCCATTCACCAACACAAGTACAGAGAGTTAATCATGGAAGTAATACTATTAAAAGAACATGAGTCACTTGGAGAAATAGGTGATGTTGTAAAAGTTAAACCTGGATATGCTAGAAATTTTTTGTTTCCAAGAGGTATAGCGGCCCGTTCATCGAAACGTAATATTGCATTAGCAGAAGAACAAAAAAAGACATTTCAAAAAAGAGCAGATAAAGAATTAAAGGCAAATGAAGAACTAGCTGGTGAATTGGCTAAAGTCGAAATTTCAATTGAAGTTGAAGTCGGTGAAGAAGATAAAATGTTTGGATCAGTAACTAATTTAGATATTCACAAATCTTTGACTGAAAAGGATATAAAAATTGAACGCCAATCTATCTTATTAGATCAGCCTATAAAAGAGCTCGGTGTACATAATGTACCTATAAAATTATCGAGCGGCCAAAAACAGGAAATTAAAGTATACGTAATAAAAGGTTAATTTTTTTTCTAAAAAAAGGTTAATTCGAATTAAAGTCGGTATATTAAAATATGTTTGCCGATGTTTCATTTCCTATTTCTAGCTTTCAAGTTTTTTCCTACAAGATACCAGATAGTCTTTTATCAAGTGTATCCGTAGGTTGTACAGTAACAGCTCCACTAGGAAAAAGAGTAGTTAGTGGAATTGTTGTTAGCTGTTATAGTAAGAAGAAGTTCACTGGAAAAATAAGAGAGATAGGTTCTTTAGAAGAAGGTAAGCCAGTCTTAGATGACAAGCTCTGGAAGTTGATAAATTGGCTTTCTTCATACTACGACACTCCGATAGGACTCGCTGCAAAATCAGTTTTGCCCTCCCAATTAAATACAGACTTTGAACCTAAGAAACAAAGATTCGTTAGGGCATTTTCTTCTGAAAATCAAAATAAAATCAAAGGCGAAGTACAGTTAAAGATATTTGAATTTCTAAAAACAAAGAGCTCTCCAGTGCCTATTTCAGATTTAAAAATATTCTCTACCAATGTTTCTGCAATTTGCAGGTCTCTTGAGGAAAAAGAATTGGTAAAGATTACAGAGAAACCTATTGTTCCAAATATTTATAACATATCTATTAAAAGCAGTTCAAAAAAAATATCTCTTACAACTGACCAAAAAAAATCTATTTCTAAAATTTGTAAATCGTTAGATAAAAATATATTTGACCCATTTTTATTACATGGTGTTACTGGTAGCGGCAAGACAGAAGTTTTTATAGAAGCGGCAAGACATGCTATCAATCAAGGTAAGTCTGCAGTCATTCTTTTACCTGAAATCTCAACTACTCCACAAATTGCAGGAAGGTTCAAAACAGTATTTGGAGATATTGTTGCAGTATGGCATTCTAAGCTATCCAAGTCTTCAAGAAATTGGATTTGGAAAAAGATTTGTGAAGAAGAATTCAAAATAATTGTTGGAGCTAGATCTGCAATCTTTACACCTTTAAAAAACCTTGGACTAATCATTGTTGACGAAGAACAAGAAAGCGCATACAAACAAACATCTTCTTCACTTAAATATCATGCAAAAGAAGTTTCGTTGATGCGAGGAAAAATAAATAATGCTACTGTTATACTCTCTAGCGCAACACCAAGCATCGAATCTTATCATAATTATAAAAATAAAAAATTCAAATATTTAGAGCTTCCCAAACGATACGGTGAAGCTAAACTGCCACAGGTACATTTAGTTGACATGTTGTCAGAAAATAAAGAGACAGATAATTATAATACGATTTTCTCTCAATTAATGTTAGAAAAAATAAAGGACAGAGTTCAAAAGAATGAGCAGGTAATACTTCTTCATAATCGAAGAGGCTTTGCTCCAATTTTAAGATGTGATGATTGCGGTGAAATCAGCAAATGTTTACATTGCCTAGTTTCACTTACCTTTCATAAAATAGATAATCTTCTAAAATGCCATTTTTGTAATCGAACTAAACCTGTTGTTAATAAATGCTCAATTTGTCAAAGTTTTAATATTCGACTTAGTGGAACAGGTACCCAAAAAATTGAAGATGAGCTAGAGAAAATTCTACCCGGCGTTAAGATTGATAGACTTGACATAGATGCAACACCAACAGCAAATAAAATTTTCAACACCTTAAATAAGTTTTCTAATAATGAGATCAATATTTTAATTGGAACGCAAATGATTGCCAAGGGTCTTGATTTTGAAAATGTTACTCTGGTGGGAATCATTAACGCAGACACAGGCTTATTTCTTCCAGATTTTAGATCAGGTGAAAAAGTATTTCAACTTATATATCAGGCAGCTGGACGCGCAGGTAGAGGTGTGACACCAGGTGAGGTGGTTGTTCAAACCTTTAACCCGGAAAATGAAATTATCAAAGATGCTGTTAACTATGATTTAACCGGATATTATAAAAAATGCCTTAACGAAAGATCTGATCTTAACTATCCACCCTTTAGCTGGTTAGTCAGGTTAGAAATTAGAGGTAAAAATAAAAACGATGTAGCGCGATCCATTGAAAATCTTAACAGAAAATTAATATCCTTGCCGATTGGAATTGAAAAGCTTGGGCCATCTCCTTGCTATAGAGAAAAACTTAAAGATAATTATAGAATGCAAATTGTCCTTAAGTCAGATAAAAAATATGACTCAACGGGATCTAAAGTTCATAATATTTACAAGAATGCAATTAAAAATTCAAACCTCAGAAAAAATACTTATGGCCCCAAACTAATAGTTGATGTAAACCCTATCTCGTTGTTGTGAAAATTAAAATATTACTCTCAATTATTTTTACTTCTTATGCATTTACACAAAACGCCTTTTTGGGTTTAAGCACATGGACAGACGGAAGTACGGTTGGTTATTCAGGGGGAGGCTATCTTATGTCTTTGCAAAATAGTTTTAGGAACGCAGCAATGCTTGTCGGTGCAGACAGGTCGATAAGCTTGAATATTATAAAATATCCTGCTGGTATTAATGCGCAATCTGCAATAATCAATGGCAAATTGAAAAACCAAGATTTTGGTTTAGCGATTCGAAATATTAATTACGGGATTTTTGAATCAAGAAGTTCCGATAATATTTTTACGGGTAGTTTTTCTGCTAATGATACCCAAATTGATATTAGTTATGCCAGATTTGTATATAAGAAAAAAATTATAATTGGAATAAATAGCGGATTATTTCTCAGCCAACTCGAAAATACAAACGCGAGTCTTATAAAAATATCCCCAACCGTAATGCTGAAAGCGAAAGATTTTTACACTTCGCTAATTATAAAGAATTATAATAAAGTTTTAGATTCATATACAGATAATGCTCTCACATTAAGACCCTCTGTCGTTTTTTCACTTCATAAGTCGTTAGATAGATATCCATTAGAAATTGAATTAAGTACTGTTTCAAGTCGCTCGTCTATAAAAAGAGTTACTAATATATCTTTCCTTTATAGAAATTCTAACAATATATTTATAAGAGGAGGCATATCAACAAACAGGTCTGATCGAATAAGCGGAAATCAATTTATTGGTAATATTCTAAAAGATATCGGTTTAGGTTTTGGATATGATATGGAAACTCTGTCTATAGCTTTAAATACTTTTTCATATTCTAATAGTCATTTACTTTATGGATTTTCAATATCCTCAAAATTTTAGGAATAATCTATTTATTAAATTAATTACCTAAAAATTTTAAGGATTTATAAATATATTATTATTATTTTAAGTTTTTGTATTCTAATCTACAGTGGATTTATAATGGATAAAATTGATATTAAAATTCTTGAAATACTTCAATCAGACGCAAGAGCTTCTGTTAGTGACATTTCAAAAAAAGTAAAACTTTCAGTCCCGTCTGTTAGTGATAGAATAAGAAAGCTGAATGAAAATATTATCAAGAAATATGCTGCAATACTAAACCACAAAGAAGCAAATTTAGACTTAACTGCATTTATATTTATTGTAAGTGAGCATTCGGATCATTACGATGAGTTTATTTTAAAAACAAAAAAGACAAAAGAAGTGTTAGAGTGTCATTCTGTAACGGGACGCGGATCGCACATTTTGAAAATAAGAGTTAAAAACTCACAAGCTTTTGAAGATTTATTATATGAGATTCAGAACTGGCCCGGAGTATCTCGAACTCAATCCAACGTTGTTCTTTCTACCTATAAAGAGACAGCAGAGATCAACCTACTGGCTCTTAAGGAAAAAAATAAAATCAAATAATATTACAACTTAATAAACACTATTTTTTAGTGTGCATAAATTCATCTTTTTATAATTGATAAAGATAAACTCCGCTATTCACAGTTGCTCCAGTATTGCTTGTTTCGCCCCACGCTATATTGTGATGGCCTTTCTTTAAATTTATAATTGCAAATCATTAAATTTTTCATAGGAAGTAAAAGATAAAAGTCGGTAGAAATTATTACTAGCCTAATATTATTAAATTTTATTATAATAATTATATAAATAATAAAGATAATTATATATTTTGCCTTAATTTTTAAATAAGAGATAATTAAAATGCTAGGAATGAATAAAATCAATATTTTAGAATACATATGGCTTGATGGATATAAGCCAGAGGCTTCCTTGAGGAGTAAAGTAAAAGTAACTAAAGAAGAAACGCCGCCTAACTGGTCTTTCGACGGTTCATCTACACAGCAAGCTGAGGGCAGTAGCTCAGACTGTGTTTTAGTGCCTGTTCAAACGTATGAAAGTCCTAATTTTGCAGATAATTTAGTGATGTGCGAAGTACAAACCGGCGAGCACATGACCCACCCTTCAAATACGCGCTCTGCAGCTGCAGAAACCGCTACAGATGAATGGTGGTTTGGTTTTGAACAAGAATACTTTTTCACAGATAAAAATGGTGAGATACTAGGTTGGGAAGAAGGTACACCCCGTCCACAAGGTGATTATTATTGTGGTGTTGGGTCTTCAAATGTCCAAGGAAGAGAAATTGCTGAAGTTCACCTAGAAGCGTGTTTAGCTGCTGGTATAGAAATCACAGGCATTAACGCGGAGGTTGCACTAGGACAATGGGAGTATCAATGCTTTGGAAAAGGCATAAAAGCAGCAGATGATTTATGGGTGAGCAGATATTTATTGTATAAAATTGCAGAAGATTACGGCATAGGTGTGAATATTCACCCAAAACCTAAAACTGGTGATTGGAACGGTTCAGGCATGCATGCTAATTTTTCAAATGAAGAGATGAGGTCAAATGGCACTGAAGAGCTTTATAATGGATATTGTGAAAAATTGGGTAAAGTTCATAAAGATGCAATTGAAGCATACGGATCCGATAACGACAAAAGGCTAACTGGTCTTCATGAAACTCAAAGTATAGATAAGTTCTCTTATGGTGTTAGTGATAGAGGTGCAAGTATTCGAATTCCAATTTATACCGTAGAAAACAATTGGAATGGATATCTAGAAGATAGGAGGCCTGCTTCTAACGCAGATCCCTATCGTATTATTTCCCATTTAGTTAGCACACTTTTAAAATAAATTAATTTAGCTCTGCATTTAGCGGGGCTTTTCATTGCCTTTTAACATTCTTACATTCTATCTCAAATTATGATTTATGTAAAAGGTTATGAAGTTATCATCCCTATCTAAAATTTTTTTGTTATTTTTTATTTCTTGTCAAGATCCTATTGATGAAACGGTGGACACCTCTTGGTCGATTGTTCACAAAAAAATATTAAAACCCAATTGTTCCAACTGTCATATGATTGGAACTGCAATAGAAAAACAATCAGGGCTTGATTTATCTTCTATTGAATCCCATGATCAGTTAATCGGAATATCTCCTAAAAATAAAGCAGCACGCGAAGATGGCTTGCTTATTGTAAGCAGTGAAGGAGGTATGAAGGGATTAACTCAGAGCTATTTGTGGGAAAAAATTAATGCATATGATCAAGATCATTTTTTGAATGATCATTCGGAATACGGACAGCTTATGCCTCCTGGAGGTAATTTTCTCACAGATGGTGAGCTTCAGTTCGTGAGGATGTGGATAGAAGGTGGTGCACCAAAAACAGGAATTGTAGTTGATGAAGAAGTTTTATTAAATACAAATCGTTATGAGGAAGAAGCATTTAAAAAATTAGACGTACCTAAAAATGGTATTCAATTGCATTTAGGTCCATTCGAAGTCCAGCCAAATTTTGAAAGAGAATTTTTCAAATTTACAGAATTAGATATAGATGACGACATATATGTAAACCGCATAGAAGTAGAGATGCGCAGAGGCAGCCACCATTTTTTACTGTACACATTTGATTTAAACACTCCAGGAAATGCATTGCCCATATTTAATCAAATTAGAGAACTAAGAAACGAAAGCGGTATTATTAATTTATCTACGCTTTATCAAATGCAGTTTCATAAATTTTTCGCTGGCACTCAATGGTCAAGATTAAATTATATACTTCCAGAAGGTGTAGCTCTAAAAATTCCAAAAGGTACAGGTTTAGATCAGAACTCTCATTATGTGAACCGAACTGATTCCGTAGTTATCGGTGAGGTTTACACTAATATACACGCTATCGAAAAAAATCAAGTTGAGCATGTTGCGGAGCTATTCGCTTTTAACAATACCGACATATTTCTTCCATCAAAAAAAGTTACAACTTTAACTAAGAAGTTTATGCTAGACGAAAAATATTACATAGGACAAGTTTTTTCACATGCCCATGAAAAAATGCAGGAATTTAGTGTAGAGATTGTAGGTGGCAAACGAAATGGTGAGTTGATATATTGGACAAACGATTGGGAGCATCCACCTATTTTGAATTTCAATCCACCTATAGAAATAAATCCAGGCGAAGGTCTGCAGCTCAAAGTTACTTATAATAATAGATCAAATACTCCTGTTGCTTTTGGCTATAAATCAACTGATGAAATGATGATATTATTCGGATGGTATTATAAATAAATATGAATTATTTTTTAACAGCTATCGCAAAAATTACTCTTTTGCTTTTTAGTTTGCTTACACTACTTAAATCTCAAAATGACTATCCAATCGTTCTTGTTCATGGGTTTATGGGTTGGGGTCCAGAGGAAATGGGATCTTATAGTTATTGGGGTGGCAAGTACGATTTAATAAAAGAGCTAGAGGAAAAAGGTCATACAATTTATATATCAAATGTTGGCCCAGTTTCATCAAATTGGGATAGAGCTGTTGAGCTCTATTATCAGATAAAAGGTGGTCAAGTTGATTATGGTAAGGGACATTCCGACACCTATGGCACTATACGCAAGCCTATAAATAAAAAATATAATGGATTTTACCCAAAATGGAGCAAAGATAACCCAATTCATATAATTGGTCATAGTATGGGAGGGCAAACTGCGCGAATGTTAGACTATTTGCTAACCACTTCTATCGCAGACACTACCGGGAAGAAAGAAAATAGTTTTTTTCTAGGAGAAGAACAGAATGGCTTAATAAAATCTATCACTACAATTTCAACACCACATAATGGAACTACACTCTCCACATTTATTAGTGCAGGCATACCCTTTTTACAAGATATGATAGCAGTAGCTGCCGTAGTAGGAAATTCCTTTTATAATTTTGATTTAGAACAATGGGGTTTTGCAATTAATAGGGGGGAAAGTTGGACCAGTTATTTTAAAAGATTACAAAAACATCCAGCATGGGGCACAAAAAATATTGTTTCATGGGATGTTAGTATACAGGGGGCAAAAGACTTTAATTCTATTACTACAGCAAATCAGGATATTTATTATTTTACATTTGTAAATAGCAACACCGACCTTAATCTGAGAACAGGCAGACATACACCAAATAGCAGTATGTCTTTCATCATTCGATCAAATGCAAGAATAATAGGAATGAAAAAAGCCTACTATTCTGATGGAACCGCAACAGATTCTACATGGTTTGAAAATGATGGAATAGTTAATAAAGTATCAATGTATGGACCAACAACAGGTACCAATGGTCCAGATCTTATTTCAAAATATACTTCAACTGAGCTTTTAATACCTGGACAATGGTATACAATTAACGATACAATTAAAATAGATCACAGACGAATGATTGGACATGGAACATCTAAAAAAGATTATAAGGTATTATTTAAGATCTATAGCGAACATTTAGACCTGATAAAATCACTTCCGGAATAAAGTTGAGATTTTAAAATAATATTTGTATTATACAAATATGGAAATCACCGAACTTTTTATTCAATTACTCATAGATCTCCAGTCATTTGTTAGAAAAAATAATAAAAACCTCTCTCTGAGCTTATCTCAAATTGTAGTGTTATCATCTATCCCTGCAATGGGCACGACTATGAGCAGCCTATCATTTAGAATTGGGGTTGATAACAGTACACTGACTAGATTAATAAATGTACTTGAAAATAAAGGATTAGTTCAAAAAACTAGTAATCCCGAAGATAAAAGATCAACAATTGTTAGGCTAACAAAACTAGGGGAGGAAAATGTTAAAATGATTGAATTCAACATAAAAGGATTTAGCAAAGATGCTGTAAGCACTTTTACATCCTCAGAAAAAGGTGCTTTAATAGACATATTTAATAAGCTACATTGGAATATATCTAAACATAAAATAAAAGATAATTAATTGTATTATACAAATATAACGTCGACTATTTTAAATTGGTATGATAACAATAAGAGAGAACTGCCATGGAGAAAGTCTGAAGACCCTTATAAAATTTGGTTATCCGAAGTAATGTTGCAGCAAACCCAAGTTAAAACGGTAATACCCTATTATAAACGATGGCTGAATAAATTCAGCTCCATAAATGATGTTGCAAGCGCAGATCTTGATAGCCTCTTAAAAGCTTGGGAAGGATTAGGTTACTATAGGCGATGTAGGAATTTTCATAAAGCCTCAAAAATCATTGTTAGCAATTATGATGGTATAATACCTAAAACTTACAAAGAGTTTATTTTACTACCAGGAGTTGGTAGCTATATTGCTAGTGCTGTTTTATCAATAGCTCATAAAGTTAAACTTCCAGCAATTGATGTTAATCTAAAGCGAGTATATGGCCGAGTTCTTAAGGTTAAAAATTTTACAAAACAAAATATTAATCGTATAGAAAGACTCGGGTTTGAGCTCGTTCAGTGTCGCCGACCTGGGGATTTAAATCAAGCTATAATGGACATAGGCAGCAAAATATGTCTTCCAAATAATCCTCTATGTAGTATTTGCCCAATACATCAATACTGCAAAGCGTATAGTTCTGGCAGTCCTGATATGTATGCAATAAATTCCAGAAACAAAAAAACTCCAACTAAAAAAATGATCTCAGCGCTTATAATGATAAAAGATAAATTTCTAATAGAAAAGAGAAGCAATAATGGGCTATTAGGTGGACTATGGGAATTACCCACGCTTGAAGTTATTTCATTTAAAAGGGGTGTAATAAAAAATTCAATTCATAATAATTATACACAAAACATTAAGATATTGGATAAGTTAGGCTCAACAAAACATCGTTATTCGCATTTTAAGGTAGAAGTGGATTTTTATCTTTGTAAAGCATTAGAGAAAGTAAAAACTGAAAATGAATCAAAATGGATTAATATCAGTGAATTTGATAAATATGCATTTTCAAAAATTAACCACAAGCTAATAAGCATGGTCAAACATGATTAATTCATTATTCTCAATATTTATTATACCTATATGGATAACTGTTTTCATTGTTGGGTCTGCCATTTACTATTTACTTATGGTTTTATTTGGATCAAAGAATATACATGGAGTATCAAAGGCGCTTGCTAGAATTTTCATTATATCTGGATTTCAACGATTTAAGATTGAGGGTGAATTACCAGACAAAACAAGGGGACCATATTTATATCTATTCAATCACGGCTCTATATTTGATCCATTTATGGTTATTGCAGCAGTGCCACACTATATTACGGGAGTAGGTTCAAAAGAACAGTTTTCGTGGCCACTATGGGGAAAGTTAGCAAAAAGGTATGGATTGATACCGATAGAAAGAAAAAAGATAGGATCAGCAGTAAAAAGTTTAGATTTATTAGAAAGTGCAATAGGTAATGGTATATCAGCAGCAATATCACCAGAAGGAACAAGGACATTATCTGGAAAAATGAATGCATTTAAAAAAGGCCCCTTTCATGTGGCGTTCAATACAGGAATAACAATAATCCCTGTAGCATTGAAAGGAGCATACGAAGCGCAGAACAAAAATCACTGGAGGATAAAGCCTGGCAAATTAAAAACAGTATTTGGTCAGCCAATTGAAAAAAATGAATATGAGATGATGGATATAGATCAGTTATCAAAAAAGGTAAAAAATGAAATTCAAAAAATGTTAGATAGATAAGATGGATCTCTACTATTTGTTACTAAAAATTACGCATTTAATAGGTATGGCAAGTTGGTTTGGAGTGGCACTCGCTATTTCAATAATTCTGTCTAAAAAAGATAAAAACGACTATGAATTGATTCTTGATTTATCTACAAAGGTAGAAATGCCAGCATCTTTTTTTATGCCACTTACAGGTGTATTGATGATGATTGAAAATACAGATCTTATAACTATGAGTTGGCTACACTTAAAAATACTGATATCTTTATTAGCAGTTTTATTTACTCATTTGTCTAGATCATATCTGATACATAGCGATTTAAATAATACAAACATTTATAACAAGTTTATATTTTACAGAAATATGTCATTATTTACTGTTTTGTCAATTATAATATTTGTAGGATACAAATAATGTCCAAATCTCATGAATATTCAAAATTAGAACAAATAATAGATAAAGAATCGCAGAAAGCATTTTATTCAATCCCAAATGTTCTTGAAATTAAGAAAAGTAACAGAAAAATTCAGTTTCTAAGTTTTCTTTCTGAATGGTGTCCAAATTGTGAGTACGAAGCTATCGAACTAAAGAGATATATCAACAAATACGATTCTTTAGTGGATTTTTCAATTATAATGATGTTTTCATCTCAGAGTAGATCAGATCATTTCATGTCTAATTTTGGACTTAATTCAGAATCAATAGATCCTGAATGCCTCGTAAAAAATGAACTATTAAATGAAAGAACCTCTTTTTTTAAATTTAGAGCATGTATCGGCGATAGCAGAAAATGGGGTGTTCCACTGCATGTAATACGCGTTGTAGATCTAAATGGAGAGAGAATGTTTAGTATTAAAGGGGAAACTGTAAAAAAAGAGATACGGGATTTTTTAAATAAAAATCTAAAAAAATCTTAACCAGAAACCTCCGTGTCGTAAATCTCTTCAAACTCTTCAGTTTTTATCATTCGAATAGCATCCCAAGTAAGGGCTGTACAGGCTTTAGCGCAAATTTGACAACCTATGCATTCGTCATGACGCACCTGAACAGGCGGAATGGGGATACCGTATTTCTCTGATGGCACAGGCTCTATACAGTCAACAGGACAAAAAGGTACACACACTTGACAGCCAGTGCAATTATCCTCATCAACTACCGCGATAAGTTTTGGCTTCTTTTTTTTGAAGTTTACGTTAGTAGCCGGGTCAGGGACTGATTTATAGTGATCGTAATTGTAATCTTTGCTCATTTTATAGTTTTGTTGATAATGTAATTTAATAGCTTTTTTATAATGGTAGCAAAAGTCTTTTATCAAAATATAAAATAATTATAATTTGTATAGCTTCGTAAACACATAACAAGGAGATATATATGACATACGTCATAGCTGAACCATGCGTTAGTACATGCGATACAGCATGTGTTGAGGTTTGTCCGGTTGACTGTATTCATGGGCCAGAGGATAAGACTGGAGCAGGAGAAGAGGCAAAAGCCGATGGGTTTGACCCAGAAGGAAAACAACTCTATATTGATCCAGATGAGTGCATAGATTGTGGTGCATGTGAACCAGAATGCCCAGTGGAGGCAATCTTTGAGGAAAGTGAACTTCCCGAAGAATGGAATAAATATACTGAAATAAATGTAAAGTGGTTTACCCAATAAAATGATAAATAACATTAACAGGAATTGGAACGGCTGTTATTTTAACAGCCGTTTTTTATTATGAATAAAGAAGAAATACTCAACTTACTAAAAAAAATATCATATCCTGGATTTAGCAGAGATATAGTCTCATTTGGTATGGTAAGCGATATCCATATCGAAGAGAGTAAATTAAAAATCAACTTAAAAATAAAAGGTGATAATGAAGAGAAAAAAGATAGGGTTGTCTCTGAAATTAATTCACTGCTTGAAAATGAGACCCCTTTTGATGAAGTCAAAATTCTTTTTGATAAGAGTGATTCAAACTCAGGCCAAATAGCTGGCCAGGAACCGGTATCGCAAGGCCCATCAACTTTAGCAGGTATCAAACATATTGTCGCAGTTTCTAGCGGAAAAGGAGGAGTTGGAAAATCGACCGTAGCAGCTAATCTTGCTCTTTCCATACGCAATATGGGACTAAAAGTTGGGTTATTAGATTTAGATATTTACGGTCCTTCTCTTCCCATGATTTTAGGAATAGATGAACAACCCGAGTTAAACAATGATAGAAAATTAATCCCTCTAGAGCATTTAAATATGAAGGTTATGAGCTTTGGTTTTATAAGCGGCAATCAATCGCCAACCATTTGGAGAGGTCCTCTAGTAGCACGAATGACTGAACAGTTTTTTTATGATGTCGTTTGGGGTGAGCTAGACTACCTAATTCTTGATTTGCCACCAGGAACAGGAGACATTCAATTAACTTTGACTCAAAAATTAAAAATGGATGGAGCTTTAATTGTTACTACTCCTCAGGATATTGCTTTAGCAGATGTACAGAAAGGTGCAGATATGTTCAGAAAAGTCAAGACACCTGTTTTAGGTGTTATTGAAAACATGTCAGGACTATTTTTAGAAGGGAAGCTTTTAGATGGAAGCGATTTATCGATAGAAGGACATAAAGTATCTTTGCGAGAGGACGGAAGTTTTACTATTCGCATGGATCTATTTAAAAATGGTGGAGGCAAAACTGAAAGTGAACGACTAGGTGTGCCGCTTTTAGGTCAGATTCCAATTTCCCAAGATATAATGGAAACCACAGATTCAGGTAAGCCAATTGTTGAATTACACCCAGACTCCCATCCAAGTAAATTATATAAAGAAATAGCAGAGAACGTAATTGACCAAGTAAATGTTTAATTATTTTTTGCACTCTATAGTGCTAATTTTTATAGGATATTCTTCAATATACCCAATCTTATTCTGGGTTACTCCACTAAAAAAAATTGAAACAGGTTTTTATAGATTTAATCTTGGTAAGTGTTGTGTGGTTGGATTTTTAGGCGCTTCAGCATACCACTTTATATCAGTAGATGTGTTTACTGAAACCACAATGTGGGTTTGGATTTTTTCACTAACAATTGCAACAGGTTACTATTGGAAAAAAAATAAAATTCATAATACGATATTATCATCAATATCAATTGTTGGAATCTATTCATTACTGAGTATTTTATCACATTTTGTATCGAAAGATCTTTTTTTAACATCATCGTTTGCTGTAGTAATTGGTTCATTGATTACCTCATCTGTTTTCTTTAGTATGATCTTAGGTCACTGGTATTTAAATGTAGTTGCTTTGCCAATTTCTTTGCTTAGAAACTCAATAATAGTGCTATCAGCAGGTCTTCTACTTAGGACCATTTGGGATATTTTTTATTTGACAACCACGCAACATGTGGATACCTATGGTATCGCAAAAAATACATGGTTTTTTCTTCTAGATTTTGATGGACTACTTCTTTTAGTAGCACTTTTTATGGGGAATATATTTCCAATTATAATTAATTATTTTGTTTGGAAAACGCTTGAGGTTCAAGCAACTCAAAGTGCTACCGGGCTTGTATATGTTTCAATAATATCTGTTTTATTTGGTGATATTATCTTTAAATATTATTTATTGCAGTATGGATTGTCGCTTTGAGTAAAGTAGAGAAAAATTACTTTGTAGAATTAAAAAAAAATCCTAAGTGTCCTGAGTGCGGATGTAAGCATTTGTACAAAAAAAAAGACTTTAATCAGTCTTTAGGATGTCTAATTATTTTAATTGGTGCAGTTTTTGTGCCATTTACCTATGGATTAAGTCTTATTGTCCTCTTTCTTTTTGATCTCATGCTTTACAGCAGAATAAAGGATTCAATTGAATGCTACAAATGCAAAGTAGAATTTAAAGACGTTGAAGTTCCTCAAAATTTTACAAATTTTGATCATCATATAGCAGAAATATATGAAGAAGAATAATTGCGATTAATTATTCATTAGCATTACAATAAGCACTAATTTCGCAACCATATAAAGAAAGATTATATAATTGTGAATGATGTAACAAGAGATAAAATTTCTGCTAATGGAAATCTACCTAAACATATCGCTATTATTATGGATGGAAACGGAAGGTGGGCAAAGCTTAAAAATCTTCCAAGAGCTGCTGGGCACAAAGAGGGAATAAATTCTGTAAGAGAAATTGTGCGAGTATGTGGAGAAATTGGTGTTTCTCATCTCACGCTGTACACTTTTTCTAGTGAAAATTGGTCACGCCCAAGGAGAGAAGTCTCTGCAATAATGAAACTTTTACTTTCTACCATTAAAAAAGAAATTAGAAATTTAGATGATAATAATGTTAGACTTTCAGCAATTGGAGATCTTAAAGAATTGCCAAAAGAGACCCGAAAAAACATTTTAGATGGTGTAGAAAAAACAAAATCAAACTCTGGTTTGAATTTGATTTTAGCGCTAAGCTATGGAAGTAGGCAGGAACTGATCAGGGCAATAAAGCGTATATCAAAAAGAACACAAGAACCAAATTTTGAAATTGATAACATTGACGAGGACTTATTGAATAAAGAGCTTTACACTGCAGGAATTCCTGACCCTGATTTAATAATTAGAACAGGCGGAGAGAATAGATTGAGTAATTTTTTATTATGGCAGTCTGCTTACTCCGAATTGCTGATGTCAGAGACATTTTGGCCTGATTTTCGTGAAAATGATTTATTAAACAGTATAATAGTGTATCAAAATAGACAAAGAAGATTTGGCCAAACAGACGAGCAAGTCAAATCATGAAGTTTCTTTTTACATTAGCCGCTTTTACTGTACTAGCTGCACAATCCCAGCCATCTTTTACTTTGAATGATGTTAAAGTGCTAGGGAATACCTCAACTAGTAATAACATGGTTTTGTACACCGCTGGATTGCAAAAAGGTCAAGATGTTACAGCAGAGGACTTCAGAAGAGCTGTAAAGCGATTATGGGATTTGGGTGTTTTTAGTGATATTCAAATTGAATTTGATGGTGAATCATCAAATGGTATATCTATATCAATCCAAGTAGAAGAATCTCCGGTTTTATCAAAAATTGAAATCATCGGGAACAAAAAAATTAAAGATAAAAAAGTAAAAGAAGTTTTATCCTACAGAGTTGGAATGAGAATAAAGCCTAACTTTTTAAATAGCTCTACAAATAAAATTAAAAAACTTTATAAAGAAGAAGGATATTTTCTTGCAAACATTCAAGCTTCTATGAAAAAAGTTGGAGATGAAACAAATCAAAGAAATAATGTCGTTTTTAAAATTGATGAAGGTAAAAAGATGAAAATTAAAGACATTGTTTTTTCTGGGTCCGGCAGTAACGATTTTGGATGGCTAGCCACAAAAAAGTGGATACCAATTCCTAATTTAATTAGATCTCAAATGACACTTTTTAAGCTTAGAAGACAATTGAAGGATACGAAAATAAGAACTTGGTGGAGATTTTGGGCGTCAGCTTTTGATCAAAAAAAGTTCGATGAAGATATCGAATCTTTGAAAGTCTTTTATAAAGATGAAGGTCATAGAGATTTTACAATTTTATCAGATAGTGTTTATTATGATCAAAAGAAGAAGGGTTTAGTTGTCTCAATAGATATTTTAGAAGGAGAAAAGTATAAATTTAGAAATTTTTCTTGGGAAGGTAATTCTCTTTACGATGAAGTAATGCTTCAAAAGGCTTTAAACTTAAAAAAAGGTGATACTTTTAGTCAGTCTGGATTCGACAAATCTGTTTTTCAAGATGTTCAAAGTCTTTATATGGACAGAGGTTACTTATATAGCAACATTGAACCGTTTTTTACTCCAATTGGAAATGATTCAATGGATGTTCATTTTTCAGTTACTGAGAACAATAAAGTATACATTAGAAATATAAATATTTATGGAAATTCAAAAACAAGAGAAAATGTAATTCGTAGGGAGTTAGACGTTTTTCCGGGAGATCTTTTTAGGAGGACATTATTGCAAAGAAGTATGAGAAAATTGAACGTTCTCAATTATTTTGATCCTACCTCTTTAGCTCCAAATGTTGTACCTGTTGACGAGGATGAAATAGATTTAGATATCACTCTTCAAGAAAAGTCGTCAGACAGAGCAAGCGCAAATATTGGAGTGTCAGGAATGTATGGGATGACCGGTGGCGGAAACCTCGAATTCAATAACTTCAGAGGAAAAGGTCAAATACTATCATTTGGATTTAATGTTGGAACTCAAGTTTCAATGGGAAATTATTATGGACGACCTGGTAAATATGAAAGTTTTCAGGTTCGCTTTGTTGACCCTATGTTTCGTGATACTCCAAATAGAATTGGTTTTTCTCTTTTTTATACATTTAGAGGAGCTGGCAATTCATATTATTTTTATCCTTTTGACCAGTTGTCTCGTGGTGGTTCAATACAATGGGGTAGAAGATTAAAATGGCCTGATGATTATTTTAGAGCATTTTGGGATTTAAGAATAAGGGAGGCCCAATACTTTAGTGATGACGAGGAGTTATTGAGTGAATATGTTGGTGATTTTAGAAAGTCTACAGGAATAAGTTTAACACAGAATATTAGCAGAGACAGTCGTGATAGAGCAGAGTTCCCTACTCAAGGATCTAGTGCTACCTTAACATCAACATTCTCTGGAGGATTTTTAAAAGGCGACGAGCATTATCACAAGCATTTGTTGAATTTAGATTGGTATACACCAACGGTTTGGAAGTTTGTCCTTACAAGTTCCCTAAAAATTGGTACTATCAAGATGCTTAAGGTAAATAATAGGAGCTATACTTATATTCCGCCCTATGAAAGATTTATTATGGGAGGAAACGGCATTCCTTATGGAACAATGTTACGCGGATACCCTGATAACTCTATAGGACCATTAACTACTGAGGGTCGAGGCAGTGGAGGAAATACTATGATTAAGTACACAACTGAGTTTAGATTTCCTTTCTCTGAAAATCCTGTTGTTTATGCAATGTTGTTTGCCGAAGCAGGAAATGTCTGGCAGGACACACGTTTAATGAGTACGCTTAGGTATGAGAGAACAAGTCCCTTAGACCTTAAGAGGTCTGCTGGTGTTGGTATTAGATTTTTTATGCCAATGATAGGAAAGCTAGGATTTGATGTTGGTTACGGCTTTGATGACATAACTGGAAACGGTGAACCACAAGGCTGGGAGTATACTATAATTTTTGGAAATTAATTTATAATCTAAGGAGGATAATGTGATTCGAAGAAAAATCACAACTGTTATTTTTGTTGTTCAGATTTTATCTACAATTTTATTTGCTCAAAATAAAATTGGATTTGTTCAATCTGATAGAATACGTTCTGAGTATGAGGAATTTAAAGATGCTGAAGCTCAGCTACAGCTAGAATACAGGCAGGTCAATATGCGATACAACTCAATGATTGTTGAGCTAGATAGTATTAAGCAGTCTTTTGAAACTCAACGGTTAATGAGTAGTCCGGAGTGGAGAAAAGAAAAAGAAGCTGAGATTACTTCAAGAGAAGCAACTATACAAAAATTTCAAGTAACTATGGTAGGCCCCGAAGGGGAGCTTTACAGAAGGCAGGCACAGTTAGAGTTTGATATTTTATCAAAGGTTAAACGCGCTGTAGATAAAATAGCTGCAGCCAAAAAAATCGACTTTATAATTGATGGCTCTACTTCACTTTTATATGGGAATCCAACTTATGATTTAACGGACGATGTTTTGCTTGAATTAAGAAAGTATAGTGTTTCAGACAAAAAAAAGTCAAATAGCAAGAACTAACTGAATCAAAAAAATGGCTTCTTTAAAAGAGCTTGGTGCCCTTGTTAATGCTAAGGTAATAGGTGACCCTGATTTGGTTATAAATGGTGTTTCATCACTTGACGATGGTAAGCCAACAACTATTTCATATCTATATAGTAAAAAATATGAAAAATTTATCGACGCAACTAAAGCTGTAGCTATTGTTGTTTCGAATAAATCCCTGCTCAAAAATAAAGATGGACTTGTAGCCGACGACCCGAAGCTAGCTTTTGTAAAAATCCTTGAATTTTTTTATGATAAAAAAGAGAGGTTCTATGGAATACACAAAACCGCGCAGATTGCCTCATCATCTATAATTGGATCTAAAGCTAATATAGGTCCTAATACAGTCATTGGAAAAAACGTTACTATTGGAGATAACGTATCAATTGGACCCAATTGCGTAATTGATCGCAAATCGCAAATAGGTAACAATTCAAAGATCTTTAGTAATGTGCATTTGTACCAAAATTCTATAATTGGATCTCATTGTATTGTTCATTCTGGCGTAGTTATCGGAGCAGATGGTTATGGTTTTATTTCGGTCAATGATGATCATATTAAGATACCCCAGCTTGGAAAGGTAGTTATTGGGAATAACGTTGAAATTGGTGCAAATTCAACCATTGATTGCGGTACTATTGGTGATACCACAATAGGTGACTTGTGTAAGTTTGATAATGGTGTTCAAATTGGGCACAATGTTTCTGTTGGAAAAGGTTGTCTTTTGACTGCACATGTGACAATTGCTGGAAGTACTAAAATTGGTAAATTCTGTGCTTTTGGAGGACAAGCTGGAGCTGTAGATAATGTAACTATTGGTGATAGAGCAGTATTCGCGTGCTACACCGCAGTGACAAAAGATTTACCTGGAGGAAAAATGTACTCTGGAGCTCCCGCAAGGGAAATCAAAGAAAAGAATAAAAGAGATGCTCTTTACATTGACGTTAAAAGATTGAAAAAAAGATTAATTATTATTGAAAATAAATTAAAGAATTAGCTGTGAGTTTTATAAAAAATCAAAGAACCATTGGTAAAGAAACCTCTTGTGTAGGAATTGGTTTGCATACAGGTGTAGAATCAAAAATAACATTTAAACCAGCACCAGAAGACTTTGGTATTCGTTTCAAAAGAATGGATGTTGCGGGTTGTCCGGAAATTAAAGCGGATATTGACCATGTTGTGGATATATCTAGAGGAACAACGATCGAAGAAAATGGCGTTAGAATCCATACAGTTGAACATGCACTTGCTGCATGTGTTGGTATTGGACTTGATAATGTTTTAATTGAATTAAGTGAAAAAGAACCCCCTGTTATGGATGGTAGTGCAATAGACTTTGTTGAAGCACTCCTTAAAGCAGGCGTAGTTAAGCAGAATGTGCGGAAAAATTATCTGCATATTGATGAAGCAGTTGGTTATACCGATCCAAAGAGAGGTGTCGATATTCATGTTATGCCTTCTGATCAGTTTAGAGTAACATTTATGGTAGACTATGATTATAAAACCTTAGGCACGCAGTTTACCACAATGGATCAGGTAGAAAAAAACTTTGCAACTGAAATTGCACCAGCAAGAACTTTTTGTTTTTTAAGTGAAATCGAACATCTTAAAGAGGAAGGTTTGATAAAGGGCGGAAATTTAGATGGAGCTGTTGTGATTGTTGATAAAGAGATTGATGAAGCTGAAGCTCAAAAACTAGAAAATCTCTTTGGTATAAAAAAAGAAGTTAGCCTTGGATCGAATGGAACCTTAGGCGGTACAGAGTTTAGATTTGACAACGAACCTGTTCGACATAAAGCATTGGATCTCATAGGGGATTTAGCATTACTTGGTATGCCAATTCAGGGACACGTTATTGCCTCAAAAAGTGGCCACGCAGCCAATGTTGAGCTAGTTAAAGAAATTAAGAAAGCATACAAAGATAAAATTAATAAGCAAAAATATCCTACACAGCTTGGCAATCAAACAGCATTTGACATTAATTCAATAATTCAACTTTTACCTCACAGATACCCCTTTGTATTGGTTGATAGAATCGTGAATATAACCCCTGGTGAAAAGTTAACCGCTTATAAAAATGTTTCAATAAATGAACCTTTTTTTCAAGGACATTTTCCAAATCAACCTGTAATGCCTGGAGTACTTGTCTTAGAGGCAATGTGCCAAGCAGGGTGTTTTTTAGTTCTCAACAGCGTAGATAACCCAATGGAAAAAAATATGTTCTTTTCTTCTTTGTCTGATTCTCGATTTAGACATCCAATTATACCTGGCGACCAGATAAGACTTGAAATGATTCTTGTCAAATTTAGACTTGGTACTGCTCTTCTTGAAGGCAAGGCATATGTTGATGATAAGCTTGTTGCTGAGGGCAAGCTCAAAGCAACAGTTGTTGATCGTCAAGGAGTTTAAATCAAATCTCAATTCATCCAACAGCTTTAGTTTCATCTAAGGCCATAATCGGTCAGAATGTATCAATTGGTTCTTATACAATCGTTGAAGATGATGTTCAAATTGGAAGCAACACTTCGATAGGGAATCATAATACAATCTGCTCTGGCACGCAAATTGGATCAGAATGTAAAATATATCATAATAACTCTATTGGTGAAGTTCCGCAAGACTTAAAGTACGACGGTGAAGATACCCAAACCCTGATAGGTAATAACGTAATAATAAGAGAATTTGTTACGATTAACAGAGGAACTTCCGCATACGGCAAAACAGTAGTTGGTGATAATGTATTACTTATGGCATCAACTCATATTGCCCATGATTGTATTGTTGGTAATAATGTTGTCATGGCCAATATTGCCACTTTAGGTGGACATGTTGAAATAGGAGACTGGTGTAATATAGGTGGTGGTGCAATGATTCATCAATTTGTAAAAATTGGAAAGCAGTCCCTTATTGGAGGTGGATTTTCTGCAAAGCAAGATGTTCCACCATTTATCATTGGAGCAGGAACCCCTCTCAGATTTGTGGGAATAAATAAAATCGGACTAGAAAGAAGGGGTTTTCCCAAAGAGGTTAGGGCGTTGATTAAAAAAACGTATAGAACCTACTTTAAGTCAAAGCTAAATAGGGGTGAAGCACTAAAAGTAATAAAAAATGATATTCCCCAGATTGAAGAGATCAAGGAAATAGTAAGTTTTATTGAATTAAGCAGTCGTGGAATAATTTAACCACATACCAGATTATCTGTCATGCGCACTTTTCTCTGCTTAATCTTTACATCATTAATTTATTCTCAAGTTGTTAACTCTGAAATTGAATCAATCAACCCAGAACAGCAATTATTAGATATTAAAAATTTTTCTACAGCATCTACTATTTTTTCATTTGAACGCTTAGATAATAATAAAAATATAGTTTTAACAAGTTTTTTTGTATCGGGGAATCAAAATTCTAGTTTTCAGAGTGCTCAAGTTTTGGTTGGCAGCATAAAGATTTCTTGGAATCTTGACTTAATAGGAAGAATGTCATCAGCCTACTCAGATAAGAATAATGCGTTAAATATTTATGGATGGGGTATATCATATAAGCCTGGAAAAGAAGAA
>MDSX01033129.1_pt1 | contig 22038 bp, 19 predicted proteins | sample 811141 | NCBI WGS metagenome assembly MDSX01 (sample SAMN05326642, study PRJNA326480) | marine metagenome | isolation source: seawater | place: Atlantic Ocean: South East | collected 2010
TATTTAAGCATTCCTATGACGGTTCATAAAGTTGGCGCTAATGTTGGGTGGACAAATACAAAGTGGGAAGAGTATTACCATTTAGGTCAAGATATATATGACGCAGCAGTATTATGGAGAAAGGATAGTTATGTCTCACAAAGTTTTATGTGCGTTAGCTTCCAATATAGAAAGCACTTAAGTTTGGGTAGGGGTGGTGCGATATTACTTGATAATAAAGAGGCTTATGACACATTGATTAAAATGGGCTACGATGGTAGATCAAGAGATGCTAGATGGGCAGATCAAGATGTAGAGATGATGGGATACCACTATTATATGACCCCCGAAACAGCACAGCTAGGGTTAGATAAACTAGAGGATGCTAAATCAAAAGTGGCTAAAGTTTGGACTTACAAAGACTATCCCAACTTGACAAAAATGAAGTTTTGTGGTATATTGGATTTAAAATAAGGAGGTTATTATGAAAAAAGCACTTATTACAGGTATTACAGGACAAGATGGTAGTTATCTAAGCGAATATTTATTAGAGCAGGGATATGAGGTATTTGGGCTTGTGCGTAGGCATAGCGTAGCTGAAAACCAAAGTTCTAGACTTCATCACATTAATGATAAAATAACACGTATGTATGGTGACCTTACAGATGAAATGTCTATTATGCGTATTATGAATGAAGTAGAGCCTGATGAGATTTACAATCTAGGTGCTATGAGCCACGTGCGTGTCTCTTGGGATATGCCATCGTTTACGCTTAAAACGAATGGGCTTGGCGTATTAAATATGTTAGACGTGTATCGACAAGTAGTTCCAAGCGCACGTTTTTACCAAGCATCGTCTTCAGAGATGTTTGGTAACTGTGTTGATGATGATGGATATCAAAGACTAGATACTCCTATGCGGCCTACAAGTCCCTATGGTTGCTCAAAGGTTCTTGGATTTAATCTTGTCAGACATTATCGTGATGCATATGGTCTACACGCTTCAAATGGCATTTTATTTAACCACGAAAGCCCAAGACGTGGGACAAACTTTGTTTCTAATAAGGTTGTAAAACATGCCGTAGAGATCAAAAAAGGACTACGGGATAAGTTGAAACTGGGCAACCTTGATAGCTATCGTGATTGGGGGCATTCAAAAGATTATGTACGTGCAATGCATATGATAACTAATGGTGAATGTGGGGATGACTTCATCGTCTCTATGGGTACAAAGCATAGTGTACGTGATCTCTGCAGGATTACCTTTAATCTATTAGATATGAACTATGAGGACTATGTTGTTCAGGAAGAGCGATATATGCGTCCAGAAGAGTTAGAGTACTTGAGAGGGGATAGTTCAAGGATACGTGAACAGTTGGGGTGGACCCCCGAATATACGTTTGAAACTATGATTGAAGAAATGGTTCAATATTGGAGAGATGAGTTATGAGTATTATTAAAGAAACTGGATACTTACCTTGTTACGCATATGATAAACAAGGAGAAAGCTTCTCTAAGGATTTTCCTGATGATATCCAAGTGACATTTGATTGGACTGAACACGATCCAAAAGCAAAGTATAATATATATGTGCAATGTGAACCCCCTACTATGTGGGTGGATCGTATGAAAATATTAGAGCCAATAAAAAATCAATACGATTTGTTCTTGGGATATCAAGAAGAGATTTTAGAGTATGATAATGCAGAGTTCTTTTTACCCGTTGGTGGATGGATAAATTCACCTCCCGATATAGAAAAAAAACCACAAGTTTCTTTTGTAACTAGCTCTAAGGTGTTCACGGATGCCCATAGAATGAGATTTATGATTATGAGAGGGATGGGAGACACAAAAGACTTCAATGGATTGGATTATCAATTTTATAGGTCACCACCTAGCATAATAGATAGAGATTCATACTACACAGATTCTATGTTTAATATTGCTTGTGAGAATGAGCTTATGAATAATATGTTTACGGAAAAGCTCATTGATTGTTTGGCTTGTAAAACAATCCCTATATACTATGGATGCCAAAACATCGAAAAGTTTTTTAATCCAAAAGGAATATTATCATTTAACACTTATGAAGAATATGTTAAAATTATAAAAAACGTTAATGAAGATATGTATTATAATATGTTACCTTATGTAGAAGAAAACTTTGAGATAAGTAAACAATATTGGCAAAAAAGTGTTTACGAGCGAATAGAGGATTTAATTTTGGAGAAATATTATGCAGACTAGTCTTTTGATTACAGATGATTTTTATGGTAATCCAGATAGTGTAAGAAGTTTTGCCTTATCTCAACCATTTGATGTTACTGGAAACTACCCCGGAGTTAGAACCGTTTCACTTTTGGATCAAGGAACAAAGGACGCTATACAAAGTATAGTTTGGAATGCAGGTGGCAAAGTAACCAACTGGTTTGACAATGATGGATATACAGGAAGCTTTCAAATGACGTATGCTTCAGATCGTTCTTGGATACATTCTGATCATACATCTATGTGGGCAGGTGTTCTATACCTTACTCCCGATGCTCCTCTTAGTGGTGGAACAGCAACATTTAAACATAAAGAAACTGGTGCTATGACAGGGCGGCAAATGGGAGACCGCCCATACGAATCTCAAGATATGACTAAATGGGATATGGTAGATCGTATGGCAAATGTTTACAATCGCCTCGTTATGTATCGTGGCGATGCCTTTCACACAAGCTTAGATTATTTTGGGTCAACCTTTGAAGATGGTAGGTTGTTTCAATTATTCTTTTTTGATACGGAGTACTAAAAATGTCTTACTTAACTTGGGAAATGGAAAATGCCTTACCATTTGAAATGGTAGAGGATATAACAAACAAATACGAATCGAATAAAAACAAAGACATATTTGAAGTAAATGGTCTTGGAAGATGGGGAGCAGGATTAGACGATAGTTCTTATGCACCTGCACTCATTATGAATCTGCACGAATACGAGAGTGATATTCTTAACATAATGAGGCAAAAAGATGATAGATTCGAATCCGTAAATCACGTAAAACCATTTATGCATATTTGGCTTCCTGGTTCTTCGATTAACTTTCACGATGACGCAAATCCTGAAGATGATAATCGTATGTCTGCTACTTTTTATATCACAAAAGAATGGAATTGGAATTGGGGTGGACTGTTTCTTTGGGATTCCCCAACACAGGGAAATAAATGGTTCTACCCATTCTATAATAGTGTTGCTTGGTTTAGACCCCCTCTTTGGCATTCTGTCACAATGGTATCCAAAAATGCACCACATCCTAGACTAAGTATTCAATGTTTCTGTGATGCATAATATTGTTTTAGTTACTGGTGGATTTGATCCTCTTCATTCAGGGCATATTTCATACTTAAATGAAGCTAGAAAGTTGGGATCAAAACTAGTAGTTGGTCTTAATAGTGATGATTGGTTAGCACGTAAAAAGGGATATGCGTTTCTACCTATAGAAGAGCGTAAAGCAATCGTTGAAGCATTGGGCGTTGTTGACTACACAATAACATTCAATGATGATGATGGAACTTCTTGTGATGCTATTGAAAAAATATTAGCTAACACTGATAGTAACTTAATATTTGCTAACGGTGGAGATAGAAACAATGCGTCTACTCCTGAATATGAAAAGTATAATAGGGACACTAGAATTGAGTTTGTTTTTGGAGTTGGTGGAAACGATAAACGGAACTCATCGTCTTGGATACTTGATCAGTGGAAAACAAATAAAACAAAACGTGATTGGGGATATTGGCGTGTACTAGATGATAAAGGTATAATCAAAGTAAAGGAACTTGTTATTGATCCAAATCAATCATTATCAGATCAAAGACACTTTCATAGAAATGAGCATTGGTATGTATTAGAAGGTGATGTTGTAATAGACTTGGAGTATCCTGATAAACAATGGAAAATTCTGATGCTATCTACCCACACCTCTTATGTTATTGACCCTAAAGTTTGGCATAGAGCATATAACCCATATGATTATCCTTGCCACATATTAGAAGTTCAATATGGAGATAAATGTATTGAAGAGGACATTGAAAGACGATAAATAGATATAAATAGATGAAATAGCAGTATATACTGTTTATTATTTCACAGGTTAATATAACCATTATACATCAGTGGAGACCATATGTCAAGTATAAAGTTAAAGCGTAGTGCCGTTTCTGGACGTGTACCAACTACTACAAGCCTAGATTTAGGCGAAATAGCAATCAACACTTACGATGGTAAACTATTCATCAAGAAAGATGATGGTTCCCAATCAATCATTGATATGGGAAGCTACACTAACCTATCAGACAAACCCGATCCAACAGTAACCATATCCCTTACAGGTGACCTCAGTGGTACAGGATCACATACGTTCACTGATCTTGCTGATGGTACAATATCACTAACAACTGAACTTACTAATACAGGCGTTACTATTGGGACTTACGGTTCTGCTACAGCCGTTGGGCAGTTCACAGTTGATGAAGATGGACGTATAACCTCTGCCTCTTCTGTAAATATTGAACCCATTTCAAGTCTTGCCTTTGACACTTCTACTGGCGTTATAACTCTTACTGATACAGCAGCAAATGCTTTTTCGGTTGACTTGGGAATTGGAACAAGCGATTCCCCTCAGTTCAATGATGTTACAGTAGTAGACGCTACAGTCACAGGTAACTTGACTGTACAGGGTACTACAACAACTGTCAATCAAACCACACTCACAGTAAATGATTCTAAGATTTTCTTAGCTGATGGAAACACCGGGGATGCTATTGACGTTGGGATTGTATTCAACTATAATGATGGGACATCAGACCAATCTGCAATGATATTGCGTGATGCTACTGATGAAAAAATTAAGTTTGTTAATACATATGATCAAAATGTTACATCAACGGTAGACTTTTCTCACAGTTCTATCTCATACTCGACAATTGTGGCAGATACGCTTGAAGCAAATGTCGATTGGGATTATATCACAAATAGACCCGATCCAAACGTAGAAGTTGTTTTGACAGGAACAGTTGTTGGTTCTGCTAATGCCACTCTTACTGATCTTGCTAATGGAAGTATTTCAGTTCCCACAAGCATTCCAACAACCACAAACTTAACACTAAATAACCTAGTTGTTTCGGGAGACTTGACTGTACAAGGCACAACAACTGAGCAAACGGTTGTGACCCTTACCTCTGAAAGTCCCATATTCATTCTAAACTCTGATGCTGTTTCTGAACCAGATATTGGTATGGTTGGTGCTTATAACACAGGTGGAGCAAATACATACTCAGGTATATTCAGAGATGGGTCAGATGATAAGTGGAAAGTGTTTGACGGGTATACAGTAGCAGTAACTGATAGCTCTACTATTGATATTACAGACTCTTCATTCTCTCTTGGCACTCTTGTCGCTGATACATTTGAGGGTAATCTAGACTTCTCATATATTCAGAATAAACCTGATCCAAATGTAGAGGTTGTTTTAACTGGTGATGTGACGGGTTCTGCTAATACTACTCTTACTGATCTTGCTAATGGCTCAATATCAGTTGCAACAACACTTGGCGATTATTTGGACATTGTACGTGTTGCTAATACAGAGTGGATAGACTTTCAAACAACTGCAGGAATTCCTGCTCACCAAGAAGGTCGTTTATTCTACGACGATTCTATTAAGGCACTTTCTTACTATAACGAAGATGCTGATCTTATTCAATCTCTTGGTCTTGAAGAGATGCAAAGAGTGTATAATAACACTGGTGTTGCTATTCCAAAAGGTTCTGCAGTTTACTTTTCAGGAGCATTTACTTCAGGAACAGTAAGTGTTCCTACAGTTGCATTAGCTATTGCAAATGATATGGTAAAGTTCAATGCTCAAGGTATAATGGCTGAAGAGATTGCAATAGGTGGCTATGGTTATATCCAAGTTTCTGGTATTGTAAAGGGTATTGATACATCAGCATTAACTGTTGGGCAAAACTTCTTTGTGAGTCCGGATACTGAAGGTGCATTTCAAACTATGCCGCCTACGTATCCAAACTTTCCTCAATGTTTGGGGCTTGTTTTAACACAAGATGCCAATGATGGTGTAGTATCTCTTAACCAGCAGAATCACTCTATTAAATCGTTTAGAGTTGTTACTGACACTCATATTGGCGGTGATTTGATTCTTGGCGGTAACCTAACTGTTCTTGGCTCACAAACAATCGCTTCGACAGATACTATTGCTATCAATAACCCATTCACATATGTGAACGGTGGAGATACTATTGGTATTCTAAACACATCTTTTTCAGGAACAGGCTTAGACGATGCTTCATTGACAGGCAAGTTTACGGGTCCAGTTCAAACAACATACTATGTTCGTATTGACGGTGTTGGAACAGGAACAGGTGGTGTAGATACATTTGAATGGTCTACCGATAACTTTGCTACAACTGTTGCGACAGGTGTTGATATTGATGGTCTAGATCAACTTATCCATTCTACTGACAACATTGCAATCAAGTTCGAGTCAACTACAGGCCACACTCTAAATGACACTTGGACAGGTACAGCAGGGCCAAGTAATGTTGATACAGGGTTTATCACGAACCGTAATACAGGGCAAAGTGCTCCTGGTTTCACTTATATGGGACTTTACTTTGACGTGTCTCAGGGTAAATGGGTACTATTTGATGAATATGACACTGAGCCAAGTGGTGCTGTGGATACATCCGATGCATCATTTAGCTATGCATCTTTAAAACTAGAAAATGTTGATACTTATGATATTGATGTAACAGGTTATATAGACTTTACGGCACAAATAAGTGAACCCTCACATCAAGCAGGTAGAGTATTCTACAGTAATGAATATAAAGCACTTACGGTATATAATGATATATCAGACTCTGCTTTACAGGTTGGTCACGAAGAGTGGATACGTGTGTATAATAATACAGGTTCAACTATTCTAAATGGCACTCCTGTTTATGACACAGGTGCGTTTGGAGAAATGATCACGATTGCTCCCGCAGACGCTGATGATGAAACAAGAGCAAGAGTGCTTGGCATAGTAACTCACGATATTGCGAACAGTAGCGAAGGTGTAGTTACCACAAGAGGTCTTCTTTCTGGAATAGATACTTCATCTCTTACTGCAGGTAAAGCTATTCATCTAGCGCCGGATGGAAGTTTACAAGAAGCCGCTCCAACTTATCCATACTATCCTGTTGATCTTGGTTGGTGTGTAGTATCAGATGCTACTGATGGGTACATATACGTTACCATTCAAAGTCATACATTTGAACAGTTTCGTGTTACGGGTAACCAACACATTGATGGTGATATGACGGTTGAAGGTAACTTAACTGTTAGTGGGTCCACATCTGTTATAAGCACATCTCAACTTGCAGTTGACCAATCATTTATATACTTAAATGAAGGTGATAGCATTGGGCAATCTGGAACAACCTACACTGGCTCAACTTTAGATGATGCCTATTTTACAGGTCACTTAACGACAGGTGGCCCGTCTGTGGTGCCGGGTAGCGTTGGTTTAGGCTTTATTGTTGAGATCGATGGTGTGGGTACAGGTACTGGTGGAGTTGATACGTTTAGATGGGGATTTTCTCATATAAACCAGCCAAATGTCCTTAACACGAATCTGGGATCTGGGGGATGGCTTAATTCTAGTATTGACATTGCTGTAGGTAATAACCCTTTAACAGGTTATATTCCTACAGGGATTGAAATTTACTTCAATTCTACAACGGGACACACATCAGGTGATAGATGGTATGGTACTGCATTCCAAACCAATGTTGATACAGGTTGGGTAACTAATAGGCAAGACCCAAGTAGCTTTGCTTTTACTCATATGGGGATATTTTTTGATGCCTCAGACGAAAAGTTCAAATTCTTTGAAGCTCACGATCCTGCAATAACTAGTACTGTTAACACTTCTCACAGTAGTTTCTCTTTGGGAACTGTTGTTGCTGATACTTTTGAAGGAGCCTTGACTGGGGATGTAACAGGTAATGTTTCAGGTAATGCAGGTAATGCAGACACTGTTGATAACTATCACGCAACTGACTTGTTTAGAGACGATGCTGACTTCACTACAACAGCACAGGATTTTAAGTTAGGTAGCGGAGCTGGATCAAACACCGTACTCTTTGATCTTCTAGGCACTAATATCAACGAGATACGGGCAACCGGGCATATTAATATTTCTGCTGGTACTAATAAACTTACAAGACTACTCAAGAATGGTGTGTACTCTAAATTAGTCACTGAAAATGATACAGAATGGTTTGAAGATACTGCAAATAGTATTTTAGAGGCGAGTACGTATATAACTAAAGTTCACGATGATAGTGCTAATACCATCACATTTAGTCACGATGCTACATCAAGAACTGATACTACAGGTAGCGCAACTTCTTTAGGGTTTGGCGATTCGTTCACAGTTGTAACTGGAACATCTTCAAATGCTACAGGTCACTTGACCGCTATTGAAACTACTGAGTTTACTGTACCTTCCGAATCAGATACGTTACAAACCGTTATAACACGTGGAAATACTTCAGACACCGATATCCTATTCTCTGATAATAAGATACTTGGTAGAAATACTTCAGATGGTAGTGATACAGGACACATTGCTGTTGTTGGTGGTGGCAGCGAGTCGACTAATCGTGGAGCTATAGCTAGATTATACGGAAATGAGCACACCATATTCCCTGGGCGGCTAAGTTTGAGTTCAGGTAATGTGGGAACAGGTATTATATCTTTAGCAGCAGGTGGTACTACTAATACATATATCACTAGCAATGGTTTAGGGTTGGGAACTCAAACTCCATCAACTAAACTTCATATAAGAGAAGATATTCCTGACGCCTCTTCAGTCGTATACCCTTTGATTATTGACGCAACAGACCCTAGTAATAGTATTGACCAGATTGCAGGGAATGGTGTTGGGTTAAAACTTCAAATAGCAGGAAATTCTAGTTCCGTCTATGGAAATTCAGGCGGTGGTATTGCTATTGAAGCAATACGTGAAAATGCAACTGATAGTGACTTAAAATCTTCTATGGTTCTAAAGACCCACAATAACACTAGTTATGTGACGAATGTAACTTTGACTTCTAATGGAAGAACCATATTTCATAATGATCTTCGTAAGTCTGGTAACTTTACTCTTGATGCTGATGATGATACTTCAACTTCATCAGCAACTGTTTTCACACTATTTGCTATAGCTACATATGGAGCAGCAAAGGTCATAGTAACAGTAAAGGACGGTGTAAATCGTCAAGTATCAGAACTTCTTATTACGCACGATGGTACAACAGCAGTTGCTACAGAATACGGTGTTCTAAGTACAGGGTCTCTTTTAGCCAACTTTAATGTGGCAATAAATAGTTCAAATGTTGAACTCACAGCAACAAGTCTTGGGTCAACTTCAGGAGTCGTGTATAATATTGTTAAAACGTTGATTGATTAAATCAATAGATATATAAGAATATAAATAAAAGTAAATAAAGCCAAAGTGGGGAGAGTGAACCGTGGCAAACGATAAGAAATTTATTGTCAAAAATGGATTGACTTCAGGTAATACTGCAGTTATAGATTCTAATGGCAACTGGATTGGATCACCCACAGGATTAATTGGTCCACAAGGACCTCAAGGACCTCAAGGAATTCAGGGTCCACAAGGACCTCAAGGAATTCAGGGTCCACAAGGACCACAAGGGAATCAGGGTGTTCAAGGACCTCAAGGACCACAGGGAAACCAAGGAAATACTGGCCCTCAAGGACCACAAGGACCTCAAGGGAATCAGGGTGTTCAAGGACCTCAAGGACCTCAAGGGAATCAGGGTGTTCAAGGTCCTCAAGGACCACAGGGAAATCAGGGTAACCAAGGGATTCAAGGACCTCAAGGACCACAGGGAAACCAAGGAAATACTGGCCCTCAAGGACCACAAGGACCACAGGGAAATCAGGGTAACCAAGGGGTTCAAGGACCTCAAGGACCTCAAGGTAACCAAGGGGTTCAGGGACCACAGGGACCTCAAGGTAACCAAGGGATTCAGGGACCACAGGGACCTCAAGGTAACCAAGGAAATACTGGCCCTCAAGGACCTCAAGGGCCACAGGGAAATCAGGGTAACCAAGGGGTTCAGGGACCACAAGGACCTCAAGGAAATCAGGGTCCAGATGGTAACTTCGGTGGTGCAACTTTTAACTATAACTTTGTCGCCACTACCTGGACACCTGTTGGAGCTGGAAACTTAAAATTTAATAACCTCACGCTATCTTCTGCAAATGAAATGTACATTGACGATGAGGATGATGATGGTACAGATATTCAAGCATTCTTAAGAACTATTGATGATAGTACAAGTACTATTAAAGGTCACTTCCGTGTAAGTAATCGTTTAAATGCAGATGACTTTGCAATCTTTACTATTTCATCAATAACTGAAGAATCTAACCATTTTGAAGTTAACTGTTCGTATGTAGATGGTTCAGCTACAAGCTTTAGTGGTGGTGAAGACGTTATTATTACATTCGCAAGAACTGGTGATGTAGGTGATACTGGCCCACAGGGACCTCAAGGACCTCAAGGGAATCAGGGACCTCAAGGACCACAAGGACCTCAAGGGAATCAAGGAAATACTGGCCCACAGGGGCCTCAAGGACCACAGGGAAACCAAGGACCTCAAGGACCTCAAGGTAACCAAGGGATTCAGGGACCACAGGGACCTCAAGGTAACCAAGGAAATACTGGCCCACAGGGGCCTCAAGGACCACAGGGAAACCAAGGAAATACTGGCCCTCAAGGACCACAAGGACCTCAAGGGAATCAGGGTAACCAAGGGGTTCAAGGACCTCAAGGACCTCAAGGGAATCAGGGTAACCAAGGACCACAGGGACCACAGGGACCACAAGGGAATCAAGGAAATACTGGCCCACAGGGGCCTCAAGGACCTCAAGGGAATCAGGGACCTCAAGGTCCTCAAGGACCACAGGGAAATCAGGGTAACCAAGGACCTCAAGGACCACAAGGAAATACTGGACCTCAAGGACCTCAAGGAAATTCAGTAACTGGTCCTCAAGGACCTCAAGGACCTCAAGGAAATCAAGGGAATCAGGGACCTCAAGGACCTCAAGGACCTCAAGGGAATCAAGGGAATCAGGGACCACAGGGACCACAAGGACCTCAAGGGAATCAGGGTAACCAAGGACCTCAAGGACCTCAAGGACCTCAAGGGAATCAGGGACCTCAAGGGCCACAAGGGAATCAGGGACCTCAAGGACCTCAAGGAAATACTGGTCCTCAAGGACCTCAAGGACCAATAACCCCGTATTGGGTATATGGTATGATTTTTAGTTGAAAGGACAAGTGAAATGCCACTAAATCATTTTGCTTATAATGGTAAAAACGGATTTGTAACTCAAATATTTGAAAAAACTGTTGTATTCAATGACCCTATAGCCTCCGGCCTCAACACTCTCCAAGACCTTATTATCAATCCCGAAGTGTGGGGGGCTAATGACCCTACAGGTGCGTATGGTGGTGGAAGTGTTAAAATAATATATCTGTCTATACATAATCGAAGTATTGATGACCCTTTGCATATGTACGCAAATCACGAAAATGGCAAAAGTGATCGTCCAGTTTTTGATGTGTATGTCCCTCCACAAGGAACTAGTGTTATATTCACTCCAGACCTTCCATACATTACACACGTTGGGAGTAGTGATGACCAAACCAATGAGATATTCAATGTCTCAGTAAGAAAAAGCGGGTATATGACTTCAGAGAGAATAGCTTGTAGGGTATTCGTTACCTTCTCTTGGTCGTATTAATAATAGGAATAATGTAGAATGGCTTTAACTAATGCAAGCGATGCACAATGGGCGATGGTCTCAAAGGGTGGAACAATATCTCACTCAACAATTCGAACCAACAATCCAGGTGTTTTTACACAGCAATATCAAGTCGATCCACCTGCTTGGTCAGATGCAACTGTACTTCTTACTGCACCTTTTACAAATTCTAGAATTAGACTTGTAAACTTCACAATATGTAATGGGTTGAGTAAAGATACGGGCATCAATGGACACAATTTTACGACTGAAGATGTAAGACATATGCTTTTTAGCGTAGGTATTGCAAATGGTGGAGAAAATAAAGTATCTTGGATTGCAAGTCGGCATAGAATCTCTGGTGGCTGTGCAATGAACTTTGTCACTAAACAAAATCCTATATGGATGCTTAATACTGGCAGCAACACCAACTCTGTGGCTGCGAAGCTTGGTATTGTTTGTAATGATCTGAGTAGTGGTTCAGCAATAACAGGTGGTCAAGGTCAAAAAGTGTCTTGGTACTTAACATATGAAGTTTGGGGGCAATAATATGGCTTATCAAAATGCAGACTACTATCTTTCATTTGAAGGTTCGATTATTGCCCCAAACAATACATACGGATCGCCTAAAGCATCCAATAGTGGATTTTTACAGTTCCAATCTATGTATCTGACGAATATTGGGACTGATAAAGCAATCTTTGATATGTATGCAGTCAATAGTTCCAGCCAGAGCGTGGGGTATATATTTCAGAATAAAGTACTTAAACCCAAGACTACCTTTACGTTTTTTTCAAAAGAGTTTATTGGACTGTTCACTAGTAATGACGATGCAAGAGGTATTAAAATATTTAACCAATCTGGATCAGGAACAATATATTTATGCGGCACAATTCTCTATGGCGATTAAGGATATAAAATAATGGTAACTCAAAATTTTGACGATATACGTACTGTAGCAGGTTATGAATATGGCGGGATGCCATCTCAGTCCAATGCGGGAAGGGCGTATTTAGTGGCAGAGCGAATTAGTTTAGGGCCGAACAGCAACAATACTACATCATTATCATTATTAGTTTCCACCATTCCTAAAATAGTTACTTCTTGTAGGTTGATTTTGCATAGCTCTAACTCCTCTGGGATTGCATATGGTATTAAAGTTTACTGGCTCGATCAAAGCACTTCCACAGAGATTGATCTTTGGTCGGGTATTCTGTACGATGGAGCATCTATTGAAATAATAACGAAAAATACCCCATTAGTTCTAGATTCTAATGATTATATAGGGGTTGAGCTTTTTGAGAACGGATTTCAAGCATTTGGTACTATTGAAACAACTGTGATTGAAATGAACAATCTATCATCAACCACTGGAATATCATAATAAAATAATGGAGATTCACGATGCCAACCACAAATGATAGTTTAAACCAATGCTTTATAAATGGTAATGCTGTACCAAGGGGAGTCTGTGGGCAGTTTTCCTCTGGATCCGCATCCAGCAACAACGCCTTCCCGGTTATTTATCAACCACCACTTAATTCGGCTGGACTAGTAAAATCTCTTATAATAACTTTTCAAAATAGGGAATCGGACGTAGAGGTGGGGCTTTTCTACAATGCCACATCAGGAAATTATTCAGATGCAACTTCTTCTCCGTATTTGCAGAGGGCATCACTATGGAATAATAACAGTGAAAAAATGAAAGAATATGAATCTAGAATAATAATAGATTCAAATACTCCTATATGTTGTTATAATGCGGGTGATGTATCTGCAAACTCAAACTACGCTAGAGGTATATACTTGTATACGGCTTCTTCTATAACCATATATGGTAGCTACTATTTTTCTGTAGTAGAGTGGGTATAAAGGAAATATAAAATGGCAACATCAAATATAAAAACTCTTACCTCAGTAACCCCTACTACAATAGTTGGATCAACAGGTCTATTAACTAGCTCCTCGACATCAACTATTCTTGATGCTTCATCAACATATGGCGATAAATATGTGTACATAACAAACCTAACTATTACTAAAGATAAGTCCCACGATTTAAATACAAAATGCACTTTTGATGTAATTATACAGGATTCTTTTGGGATTTTAACTTTTTACTTACTTAAGGAAGGTAATGTTAGTGGTGGCTGGCCCACATCCGCCCCAAGTGATGACCAACAAGCTGGATATTCTTTAGCAGTTATTACTGAAGAAAGTCCTATTGTACTAGACAACGCTAATGGGGGAAAAATAAAATTGAGTGTCGATATGAGCCAAAATGGTCACGATGTAGAATATTTTTGGACAATGAGTTACCTAATAATAGATGGATAAAATAATAAGGGGTTAAAATGAGACTTTCTAGAAATAATAACTATATTGGCGATATCCAAACAGCATTTGCCTATGCAGATGGTGGAGTTAATGACCATAGATCGTGGTTAAATTTCGGACAAGGTGGTTTGGCAGAGCAGGTAATAGCCTGGGATGAATATGCGCCTACGTACAGCTATATTAATATGTCTACGACAACATCTGTATCAGATATGCTTAATCAAGCTCCTGGTTTAAGCCTCTGGGGAATACCTAGAACTGGCGCTATGGCAGAAGGTTTCAGTGGGACAACTGCTTCGCCAACGACAGCAGCGATGCTGGGCAAGTTTTATACACCGGATTTTAGTCGGACTATTGTGCCATTGTCTGGTTTGCATCCTGATGTGGACAATAAACCTTGGTTTGGGCTTACTTTCTATCTTTCTACCACGACTACAAGCTATAGAGGTACACTAATCATTGCAATTAATGATACTACTAGGAATACTTTAAATTCCATATTTAATCCAGACGATATGAAAACAGTCGGCGCTGTGGCAATAAATGGCCCTTCGTCAATACTTGGCCTTGGCACTACGCAGCAATGGAACTTCTCAAACAATCAACAGCCCAGCTCTGGTGTAGGTTACAACTCCACAAGTAGGTTTTCAGTAGATGATGGGGTTTGGGGTATTAATTCGGGGACAACCAATAATACTACTGATGGAAACTCTCCCGGCCCACGCCTTGGTTATTCCGGCTCTACTCCATTTGGGTTTGCTAACTACAACGCAGGCGATTCCAGCGCCAACTACTTTTATTGGTCAACCTCTAATACCACAACTAGTATCACAAGCACTAGTGTAAGAGCCTATTTATTTAGTGCCTTTAACTAACTAATCAGAAGAATGGGAGTTTTTACATATGTCTAGATTTGTAGGTGGAGATGGCGAAGGAAATATTAAAAGAAGTATTAATCGTTTCGCTCTTAATACGCAAAGATATGAGTTCGACAGGGAGATGGATGGCACCTGGGATATAAATAGTCACGCTGAGTTACATTCTTCGGATGTAGATAAATGGCCTAGACCACACAGGACGATTTATGGCAGAACTGGGTCAGGAAGCTATAATGAGACTACTAATAAAAGCTTTACCCAATCCTTTACTGTTCTTAATGGCGCTGACGCAGACGGTAATATTTATGGGGGATTTGACAGTATTAATAGTTCGACTCCTACTTCTACATATGGAGTAGATTATTATATTACGGTAGGTGGTGTCACTAATACATTTGCCAATATTGAACCCTCCGATAATACTACCAGTTTTAGACCAATTGTGGCGGGGACATCTACTGGGAATGCGATTGCTGCTGGGGATGATTATGACAAAAACACAATAACAATTGGCATTGAGATTGCTGAAGATTACACTGTAGATTCAAATGATCCAGAAACTATTGCACTTGCTACATTTTGGCTTCACTCACTAGATGATAAATATGATACCACCCAATTCAATGCTGCTTGGCGAACTAGCACTTCAAATGGACCGCCGCCGGCGATATCTGGTTTTTCAGAAAAGTTTAGAGTTTATTATGGTCCGTTTACAAGTAACATATCAGACACTTCTCAACAATCAACATCGGGGTCGGTGAGTTTACAATACTATGAAAGTAGGTACGGCTCTAATATTGGGACTTGGAACTGGTATTGGGTAGACACAAACGGTCAAAATCCCACTCTATTAGGAGGGGCTTCTGGCCAGACTACTGCATCTTGGGTTTCCGCAACTATTGCTACCAATGCGGTAACGACTCCTAACGTTGGACACCTAGTATGTGTGTATCTAACAGGTTCAAGTTTCAGAGGCGATCTTGCATTTGATGATCTGGTAATAAATGGCACCACCTATAGCACTTCAAGCTCTTGGTTCAACTGGTCAACTTGGAACGACACCGGCGGCACTGGAGGTGGTGGTAGTGCAGGAATCCCAACCGCTTTTGCCAACGATGTGTCTTGTACCATCTCTAGCTCCGCCTCGTTAGGATGGTGTATACGACAAGGCTCAACTGGCTCAAGTAGTACTGGACCAACCGGCGCTCGCAGCAATACGTATTACATATACGCTGAAACGTCAAGCCCAAGCTATCCCAATAAATATATGTATCTAATAAGCCCACAACTGTCAACATAAAGAGGTATAACATATGCCATTAACAACACAACTATATTCGTATGGGAACAAGTTCCCCAAATCAATGTCCATAGGTCATATATTTCACCAAGGTAGAACTATTTATTTTAGTGAAGATATGACTACAGAGGAACTAGCCAAGTATGATATTAGGGTTGCCCCTAATAGACCAGAAGTGAATTATGAAACCCATCACTTAGGGTGGGATGAAGAAGCTTTTGAGTGGACTGTGACTCCAAAGACTGAAGAAGAACTTCAGATATTGCTTGATATTAAATGGCAAACTTTAAGAGAAGAAAGAGATATTTTATTAAAAGCCACTGATCTAACCGCTATAGTTATGATAGAAAAAACATCTGCTGTTTCTGAATCTTTGAGAACCTATAGACAAGCTTTAAGAGATTTGCCTAGCACCATAACTCATCCGGATGATGCTATTTTTCCTGATATCCCAGATGATGTATTTTTAATTGGAAACGAAGGAACTTGATTATGAAAACTATATTGGACTTTGTGGATGAGTTAAAAAACTTGTCGGAAGAAAAAAGGATATGTTTTCCAATGCATACTGATTGTTATTCCACATTGATTGGTATGCAAAAAGATTGCTATGGAGTAACTACACTTGAAGATTTAAATCTTCATAAATATAAGCCTTCTGCTTTTTTTGGAGAAAAGGGGGATGGTATAAGCCCATTCGTTGAGATACCATTGCAGGGTGAACTAGTATTAGAAGAATGGAATAGTTGGTGGAATCAAAAAATACTTGATATGGGATATACTAGTCCTACAGATTTTTTATTGGATAATGGATTGGAACGTGTAAGCGGAGACCCCGTTGTAGGAGATATAAGTTGGAATCAACATTTTTTTGGTAACGACATACTGTGGCTTGATGAGTTTCGTACAGATAGAGCAACTCAAGTTATAATATATGATGGCGAGAACTGGTTATACAGAAAGAAAAGACGGTGGGGGTTGCAAAAGCTTCGTGGTAATGATACCCCACTAGTAAATGGTATTTTTAGAATTAGCCAACCTTAGTTCTATAAATAGAAGAAATATAAACACTATAATATTAGGGTCATATAATGCCATTCAAAGATAGAGCCAAAGCCGAATCTCACATCAATCCTGCCCAGACTACTTTCGGAGTTCCGTATCTATGGAATAGTGGTTACAATAAAAACAAGCCACCTTATTTTGGTGCCTTTAAGTGTAGAGATTTTAATAGAGATGCAGACTTGCATTGGGGTCAACCTAGACAACGGAGTGGTGCCGATCAAGACGGTGATGCAGGGAATGCAGCAGATTATGATAAACTTGAATACCAAGGATTAAGTAATCGTGATAGGTACATAACCACAAGTCCATATGGACTTCAAGGGACAAAATTGAGTTATGGCTATTCCATAGTAAACAACTTGGATGTGATATCAAATGCTATATTAGACACTGATCCTGAAGGAGCAGTGTCCGAAACTATATATGAAATGTCTGATGATTATACTATAGATAAATTCAACAAAGGAGAATTTTATCAAATATCTATGCGCTATTTACCTGGTTGTGCGGCTGATTGGGATTATATAAATCACCCAAATGGAGATGTGGTTCAGTTAAATTTGGTCGGTAACCAATATCCAGCGGCAGATATAACTGTAACCAATAGTGTGAGTATAGGCAGTTACAATACTCTTGACAATCAATATGGTAGTGATTTTTCTTCTTTCTTCGCTACTAATAGAATTACTGAACTGAGTGCTACCGGAAATGCTGTAAGTGATTGGACTATACAGATGAGAGTCCAAAATTCAACTTATAATACTGATGCAAATAATACAGCAACTCGTAACCACAAAGATATATTTTTCTATATAAAGGTTCCAAATGGCAAAACGCAAAAATGGAAAACCACTTTTACTGATACGATGGGTCGGAAGTATTTCAGAATAAACTATACATCTACGGATAGCAATGGCACATCTGCTTCTAGACATTTTGATGTTTATGCTTCTCATTTTTTTGATGCAAGCTCTACATATCCAGACTGCTATGTTATTCAAGGTGATGACCAATGGCAGTTTATGGGAAGTTATAACTATCAAAATGATGTGGCATCAGGTCCTTTTAACTATCAAATTGCTGCAGATGCATCAAGTCCTGCCTATATCACAGGCATAGGAGGAATATATAGGCAATCTTTTGGAAATGGCTTTGGCAACATCACGACAGATTCAAACTTGAACTGGTGCAGAATCCCTAATACCATAGGGATATCTCAGTATGGTAAAACTATTATGACAAATCCTACGGGGCGTGGGCCAGCGCCTTCGACTGACGATACTGCAGGAAATATTATAATATTTGATTCTTATGACTGGAATAAGCATAAAATAAAATATGATGATTTCGCCAGTGGCGATGAAATGGGAGATTCTCTAGATGTGGCCGGACAATGGGCTGTTGTAGGGTCTAAAACAAAAAATAAATACCGAGTGATAAATCTGTTGGGTGAGGGGCAAGAGTATAGCGCATCTCTTCAACAAAATACAAAAGATTGGCAACTACAACGTATAGACGGATCACCTATGGGAGATGGAGTTGATCTTGGAACTTCGGGTCTACAGTTTGGATTCCCCACTAGTGCAGTAGCCATTGGGTACAACAAAATATCTTTTGGTGCTCATACTGGTGGATACTATGAGCCGAATGGACCTTTCATTGGAAGCTATGCTACTTCCGGAGAAGCAGATAATCCAGGAGTTGTGTATCACCATTTGCATTTTAATCAACAACCGATTATGGGAACCGACAACGACAGAACTTCAAGAAGAAAATACCACGAACTAACTATGCTAGACTCGTTTAATGTGTACGATCACGGATCACAGTGGTACAATATAAATCCAGAAAGTGACGCAAACTTTGGTAGTTCAGTCACAATAGGATGTGGAAGATTAGTTGTCGGGGCCGATTATGCGGAGAGAACTTTTGAAGGAACCTCTGGTACTATCGGTGCAGCAGGTCGAGCATATCTATATGACATTGAAGGCGGATACATAAGAGAACTTATAATGCCAGAAGAATTCACCAATGATCAGGAATCTACAGATACAGGTGGCGACTATATGCGCTTTGGGCATAGAGTAGCCATAGGAAGTGGTATCATTGCTGTATCAGCGCCTTACATTAATGCGCCAAATGGCGTAATCAACCAAGGAAACGTTTTCATATACGATTTAAATGGAAACTTTATGTTTGATCTTTTTAGCCGAACAACATTTCCTCAAAATTTAGAGGGATCTGGTGGGGTTGGTGATTGGCGTGACATCTATATGGAAAGTAACTTTCTACATTTTGGCTATGATATAGATGTTAAATATGGAAGAATTGCAGTTGGAGCACCATCTGCGCATCATAGGTGGGATGACCCGTTTAATGCGAATAACTCTTTTCAAATGAGCCAAATGGGGGGAGTATTCTTATATGATTTAGATGGTGTTCAAACGCATAGCTTTTATCCTTATGAAGGGACAGCTCAATCGAAGGATTTCTTGTGGTATGGGTCTAATGTTAAGCTAGGGTATGGAAAACTTGTCATTGGAGCAGGGTATCAAGAATCAGTTTGCTATGATGTGCATACAAGAATAGAAAGCTATGATGATGCCCTACCAGTATCTAGCGGTAATGTCGGAGAATTTAGGATTCAAAAAGGGGATGAGCTAGACGGGACTGACTCTGAAATAGGAAGCAATACTGGAGCATTCTATCCTTTTGAAATTTCGCCTATAATAACACCTTGGGATGCTTTAGAACAAGAAAACGGATGGGGATAATCAAAGATGGCATTCAAACAAAAAGCACGTAATAGTACAGAAACCTATGAATCTTTTTTAGATCAATCTCCTATATCTAAAGAGTCTCAAGACCCCCAAATTTGGGAATCAGATGGATATATTATCGGTCTTACTTATGAACGTTTTTTGGGGCATAGAGGGGCGCTTCAAGGAAAAAGGCAAACAAAAAGTTATGTTGTTTCAACCGGAACCCCTGAAACAGATGCCAATTTTATAAAATATGCTCAAGGTAAAGTGGTAACTATAACTACTTCCGTTGGCCTTCAGATTACAGAATTTGGTAATCCTATTAGCAATACACAATACTTTCATTGGAACAATCTGGGTTTGTTTAACGCAGCCGGTGGGAACCAACCCCACGCAGGATGTTTATCAGTAGGTAGCAATCTTATTTTGGTCAGTGGTCAGGATATATTAAGTAATCCACCTCAGATACCATTACTAGACCTACAAGGAACTCTTAGGTCGAAGGTTACCCCAGTATTTCCTATGAGTACTGATTTTAAATGGGGGAACGGAAATGCCATTGGCAATGGAATATTCGCTATTACTAGTAGGTTTGGGGATCAATCGATCACACACCTTTGGAACGGACTTAGCTCACCAACTTGGGATAATGAGGGGGGAACCTTAGAAGCATATGATGTTGGAAATTACAACGCCAACTTTATTCCAAAATCGTGGAGAAGGTCTCATTCCGATGGAACATTTAGATGGAATCACGGAGACCGATTTGCAAGCGTTAAGGGAATGGGGACAGAAACAGGTGCAGCTTACGGTGGAAGACATTTGGCGATTGGCGAAGGAAGAGTCGTTGTTTTGTCAAACGATTCAAATAGTACTTCTAGACTAGAAGAAGACACCTATGGAACTTCTAGCGCATCTGATGGTAATGGTATAGACTATCATATGTATATCTATACTACAACTGGTGCATTAGTGAGACACGTTATCAGCCCAAAAGCAGAAGGTCAGCCGCTAGGTAGCGCTGGAACTCAATGGGGGAAAGGTGGGTGGCGTGTTCAAATAGGAAATGGAGTTATAGCTGTATCTCACCCGACTCTAGATATTTTTGAGAGAGATGGCAAATTCAGCAACCACAACGATCAACAAGGACTTGTAAGAATATATGACCTAAATGGAAAATATCTTGGAACTACAGGACATTCATTTCATACAACTATATCAAGCGGCACGTATGATTCTTTAGGAAAAATGTTTGATTTGGGTTATGGATGGTTTATAGGAACAATGGATCAATACACCTCAAGCAGGCCGAGTTATCAAGTTATGTGGCCCTTTCAGACAGACACCGTAAGCGACTTGGAACAAATGCATCCGATAGTATTTCAAAACAGTAGTGGACAAACACAAGGCGGATATCTGAGAGAGTTTGGGGTAAATGGGGGTAGCCCGACGATAATGCCTGGAATAGCATACCACGAAAACTTCTATGATGGGCAAGTTGTAAATAGTAATCTTCACAGTAAGTTCTGTTTGGATTTTCATTGGAATAGTACATACCGAACAACAGTTTTCGGGCAAACTAGCTTGACCTACCTGCCAAGTCTGCAGCAATCCATCTTTAATTTTGGCTTTTTCGGTAACCAGGATCAGGTTTTTGTAGGAAATGGAGTGTTGGGTAAGGTGACTGGTCAAGCCCAAGGAACCGCATCCCATAGTATGTTAGACAATCTTTTGCCTAACTATTATGAAGATAAAGTCAAGTATACTAAATATAGACTAAATAAAAGAAATGAGTATTGATTTGGAGAAATTTCAATGGCGAGAATGA
>MDSX01105462.1_pt1 | contig 22030 bp, 12 predicted proteins | sample 811141 | NCBI WGS metagenome assembly MDSX01 (sample SAMN05326642, study PRJNA326480) | marine metagenome | isolation source: seawater | place: Atlantic Ocean: South East | collected 2010
CATGCCCGATGGCTGGGAAGCAGCCAATGGACTCAATGCGACAAGTGCCTCCAACGCTGACGGTGCGAACGGTGATCCTGACGGTGACGGTTTGATCAACCTGATGGAGTACGTCAATCCTTCATGGACGACAACTTGTGGTGGAGTACCTTGTTTCAGGCAGGGTCCTGATGGTGTCCCAACCGAAACGACCTCCCCATGCGATCCAGTCCAAGGAATTGGACCGGGCGCATGTGCAACGCTCACTGCTGAAGTGGATGGAATCACCTCGACCAACCCTCAGGACAGCGACACGGACAACGATGGACTCAACGACTCCTACGAAGCATTGACTTTGTTGACAGACCCTACGAGTTCAGACACGGACAGCGATGGGATTTCTGACGGTATTGAAATCAATGGTGCTTACGGGAATCCTCCTCAAGCATCCGACCCTCGAGACAACAATACCGACGACGATGCCTTTGATGACGGTGCCGAGGATGCAAACGGCAATGGTGTTATCGATGCAGGTGAAACAGACCCAACACGAAGAGAAGACTCAGGTGATGAGGACAACGATGGTATCCAGAACTGGGAAGAGAATCTCACGTGTACGGAATGGAACGTTGCCGATACAGACTTTGGCGGTGTGAACGATGGCGACGAACGAAACGTTAGTCATGGTACAGACCCATGTGACTCATTGGTGAATTTCGTCACAACATTCGTATCCTTTAGCGCCGCAAATCAGCTTTTTGTTGTGGATGCGAGTGGATTTAATCCGGCTGGTGGAATTGGCTACTACAACAACTCGGGAACGTATACAACGTTTGGATACCTCTCCGCATCGCTCACAAGCAACGCTTTGCAAGGGGTATCACCTGCTCCGACAGGAACGCCAACCTCGATTGAAAGCCGGAATGGATCTTTCTGTCACACAGATGCGAACTCAGATGGAACAATTGGAACCACAAGGACGTACTGTGATGATGATTTCACAGATTCTGATGGTGATGGATTGGCGAATTGGGAAGAATTGCTTGGGACCTATGGTTGGTTCTCCAATCCTACTCTGGCCGATACAGATGGTGATGGTGTGAGCGACTACGACGAAGTTTTCGACAACACCGACCCGACCGAACCCTGTTTCAACACGCTGGATCCTGACGGAGATGGAATCAACTCGTACTTTGAGAACACCACAGGCTGCAATCTTGCCTTCATTGGAATCAACAACGGCTCAACCGATATTTGGGTGACCGATTACCAATCGGTTGACACGGACAGCGGAGGGGTCGATGATCGGACCGAATATTTCGATAGCACCAATCCTGAGAACAATCCTGCAGATGACATCCTACCAGATGACTTTGACAACGATGGGATTCCAGACGCAGTCGAAAATGCCACGGGTTCGGATTGGCGGAATCCGGATACAGACGGTGGAGGCATGCTCGATGGCGCGGAATGCCCTCAACAATTCTGGTTCTTCAATTGCGTCGGTTCGCCGTTCAACATCTTTGACCCTACCGACGATCTCCCGCAAAACGACGTTATCTTCTGGGCCAACAACACAACAGGCGTTGTTGACCAGGACATCGAGAAGTATTGGAGAAAATACACCAACGATATTCCTACAGGTAATTCGTACACGCACGACAATGCTGTACATCCTGAAGCGGAAGTGATTCCACCGTTTACAAATTTCACACATATGGCAAGCACAAGCTTTGCCAACGATACCATCACGTGGCAGATCTCATACAACTTCCCAGTTGGTGAGGGTGCTTTGACACTCCCTGCTTCGACAACCAACGTGTCGTTTTGGGCAGATTCGGCAGTCATCCTCTCCCGTACCAACGATACGCATAGGTATGGTGTTGAAGGTGGTTTTGTTGAAGAAATCATTGTCCAGCAACCAGAGTATTACTTCGATTGGAATACGCTTGCAGGCTCGAGCATTGCAGGCCAAGGATTCCCGTACGAAACAGCGCTTCCAGACTTTTACACCAACTTGACCGATGCTCGTTCGGTTGTCTTTAACATCACCAGCGCTGTGATCAATGACGCCTCTGCTGTCAATGCATACGACCAAGCCCTTGCATTGGAGACGTTCCTACGGGATGGAAACGCTTCGACGGAGTTCAAACTCAACTTCGACGGTTCTGGTTTGTTTGAAGGTGAGGATTTGGCACAGTTCATGCTTGAAGTTGCAAACGAAGGAACGTGTTCTGAATTTGCTACAACCTATGTCACAATGGCTCGTATCATCGGTCTACCTGCACGACTGGTAAGCGGTTTCAAAGGTGGTGATTGGACAGGAAACGGCTACGCAGTTGGAGCCCAGCACTTGCGCACATGGGCAGAGGTTCGCCTCCAACAATCCTCTGCTGCTGGTGGATTGGACTTTGGATGGGTACCATTTGACCCATGCCCTGACGCTGCTGAACTTGATGTCCGCAACGTGCTTTATTCGCCAACTGATTACGATCGAGATGGAACTGCTGGGAACATTACCATCAGTGGAAACATTCTCTTCCTCGAAAATCAGACCGCTCTCGAACAACACATCGTTCGAGCATATCTTGTCCCACTCGTCGAGGCATTCGACGGAGTCGGTGGACTGAACACCCCAGAGCGTCTTCTTGAAGTGAACATCACCGACTCGAACGGTTTCTTCACCATCGAAGGAGCACCCGTTGAGTTGATTCAACCTGGTTTTGGTGCCATCATGCTCGAAGTCGAACAAAAGGGATACGTTTCAGGACAAACGATTCTGACCGCCAATTCAACGGTGACGGGCCCAGCAAATTCATGGTGGATGAACGTCACAGATGATGCAACACTCAATCACACCTCTCCTGGTGCAATCGATGCACCAATTGTTGGGGCAGGTGCTGCGACGACCATTGAAGGATTTATTGGGTACGAGCAACTTCCGTTCGTTGATTCATCCTTGGTCGTCAATTCAACCGTTTGGCTTTCGTTTACCTCATCGGTCGATGGTGCTCAAAACTTGACGACGCAAGTCAGTCCATCTGGGACATGGTCGTTCGAACTTACTCTGGATGAATTGGAAACCAAAACCAACCTTAGTGCAACACTCGGTTACGAGGGATGGTTGCAAACGGAAGATGGAATAACGGGCCCCACTCATCACCTCCGTCCGACACAGAAGTCGTTCGTTCTCGACATACGTGACGCACCGAATTTGACCGCCACACTGGAAGGTCCTGGCGTCAATTCGAGCCTTCTCCTTCTCAACGACACCATCTGGGTCAATGGAACAGCCCTCACCATAGGGGCCTCACCGGTAAGCATGTCTGGTAATCTTTCTTTCTCGATGCGAGAAAACAACAGCGGTGGCGAGTGGACAGAAATCTTCAACCAATCCGTCAATGGTCTGTTTAACATTCCATACCTTCTCAATGCAACGGATGTCAATGTCGCAGCAGGTGTCTTAGAGGTACGACTACGATTCTATCCCGATCTCTACGAATCGACTGATGACGCCAACTTGAGCACCGGCGACCCGTATCTTCTCGTTGGAATCCTAAGTTTCGAAATTATTGCGACACCGCAACTTCGTGGAGAACCAACGAATGTTCTCGTTCAAATCTCTGATCATATGGGTGTTGAAGTGGGACTTGCAGTCCCAGGAGACTACTCGTTCAGCTTTGATGGAACATGGGTGAATACGACTTCGGATCCTGATTCTTCACTCATCACTCTTTCGTGGCAACTCGATTCGACACTGCGACCTGGCGATTATGCATTTGACGTTCTGTACAACGGTTCAACGCTGTATCAACCAGGAAATTCCTCAGGATTGATTCGTGTTCAAGCCGAGATTGCTTGGAACCTCAGCGTACTCCAAGATTGGACGCACTTAGGGAACACGACATACATTGTCGGAGATATCTTTGATGCTCAGTATACGAACGAACGAGTTCTTGGCAACGATACAGTGATTGCGATGACGATGCTTGATGTCGAAGGTTTCCCGATCGATTTGGCGAACGGTATGCTCGACAATGCAACGGGTGAATTCAATCTCACCGTAATCATGCCCACAACACTTCCTTCCAACGGTTACGAGGTCGTCGTCGACTTCAACTTCGAAGCGATGGCTCCTGCAGGTGGTTCGTATTATCGTGTCGTTGACGCATCAACGCCACCAAACCCTCCAGCATTGCCCACGTTGACGGTCGGAATCGAATCTGAATTCCTTGTTGAGGAAGAACGGTCAGCCTTGCAATTTGTATCCGGTGATCAAGTATTCTTCAACACCAGCGTGTTGGACATTGCTGACAAATCAAACATCTCGGGTGTGACTGTTGAGTACATCTGGGACTTCGGAAACTCCAACCAAACCATCGGTACAGCTGTAACGAACGCAGAAGGAAATGCGTCCTTCACATGGTCAACCTCAAGTCTTGCGCCTGGTGATTATGTTCTTCAGATGCTTGTAGCCGATGATTTGACCGACCCACTTGCAATTGGCAACAGTCGTCGAATTGGCAACAGCACGCTTGTTGATGTCACGGTACAGGTACCAACCGACATACGACTGGATGTTCTGCCTTCGACCATCACAGCGGGTCTGCCGTTCAGCATGCAAGGACAAATTCTCGACGATGATGACAACGCTCGCCCGCTTATTTCTGGCGTCAGACTTGACGTCTACTGGCAGTCCAATCCAGAAGAACTGTTGCGTAGTGGTGTACCAACCCTCTCCAACGGAAGTTTCAATCTCACCGTCCCTACCGACACTTCAAACAACGGTACTGTCCGTGGTCCAAGGACGCTTGTGGTTGAGGTTCTCGAAGATTCATCACCGTATTATCTACCATCGGAGACATCCTCTGCAGTCTTTGTGTTCGGCGTGACTCAATTGGAAGGCCTACAACCGGGCAATCCAGTACTCGTCAATCGAGGCGAAACCGTCAATCTCAGTGCTACGCTTGTAGAATCAAGTTTCAATTTCAGACCGCTAGGTAATCTGAGCGTTACCACCAAATTCCATGAGACATGGATTCCATCAGTGACAACAGATGGCTCTGGAACCGCAAACACATCGTTCACCATCCCGTCAAGTCATCCGCTTGGCTTGATCGTGGTCAGCTACTACTACAACGGCAGTTCCGATCTTTTGCCCACACAAGCAAACCTCAGCAGTGTGACCGTGCGTTCCCTGACCTTCATGGTCGTTGATCCGATCACAGACAACCCTGTAGCTGGAACGAGTTTCAACGTCTCCGGACGTGTGGTTTCGGACAATGGTAGCGGACTGATGAACCGAGATGGTTCACGTCTTATCGCAAACGTACTGTTTACAATCGACGATGCACCGACTGGCTTCGCAGTGAGCAACGGGTCGGTTCAAGATGGAGGTTGGTGGAATGCAACCATTACACTGACACCAGGATTTGAAGCTGGTACACACCTACTGGAAGCGTCAATCGTTCCAACGGTGAACTTCTACATCGGTTCGAAAAACAATTCATCCTTTGACAGTCGTGGTTTCTCGATAATTACGTTCCTGCAACCATCTTTGGATGCCTTGGGTCAACCCTCACTCAATGACAGAACCGAGCGCGGTGATCTTCTCAATGTTCGAATTCTCCTCGAAGACAATACGGGTTCTCCAATCGATGGTCAACAAGTCACCTTGTCTCTACCTGCTACTGAATCAACCGATGAAGTTGCTGTAACTGTTACAACCTCCGCCAACGGAACGGCTATTGGAAGCCTGCTTGTTCCGTTCAATGCCTCTGTTGGATTCAGTGACGTTTTCGCTTCGTACGATGGTCTACCTGGAACGACAGGATTGACCGGTTACAACACTTCGACTGAATTTGTGACCCTCGGGCAAACCGATATCACAATTCTAGAACACACAGAATCATTGATTGCAGGAGAATTACTCTACGTCAACGGAACCCTCCTTGATGACCTAAACATGCCTCTGTATGTCGATGGTGTTGAGTCGGTCGCCATTGTTCGCCTCTTCGTCGATGGCGTACCAGTTGCAAGTGTAGAGAGCGATGCATTGACTGGCGCATATTCCATCACCTATGTTGTCCCTGAGTCGACGACATCAGGAGCGCACATGGTAGAAGTTCGATTCACTGGAGGACGCGATTGGGTCGATCCAGTCGGCATCGGCGATTCGGTTGATCCAGAATTCTACATGCCAAGCAGTGCAACCGTCGATTTCAACGTCAGCGTTCCGACGCAGATACTTCTGATCACACCGACGGGCGAAGTCAACAGAGAAGATACAATGACTGTGCAAGGACGCTTGCTGGATGTCGTCGACAATCCATTGCAGGACCTGAGCGTCGACATTTATCTTGATGGACTCTGGGTCACCAACGTCTCCACTGATGCGACAGGTTTGTTCACAGCAGTCATCCCAGTACCTGCAGATACTGCTCTTGGTCCTATTTCGTTGGACACTCGATTCAACGGAACAGTATTCTATCTGCCGAGCGAAGCAGGCGGTACCTGGACGGTCTACAGTCAAATCTTGGTGACCGTATCGGTTCCATCACCACTCGCAGTAACGGACACGACGACAATCACAGGCAGCGTATTGGACAACCAACTGCAACCCGTTGAAGGACATGTGGTGGAACTGAAGGTCGATGGATTCGTGTTGACACAAGTGACAACCGGAGCGGACGGAACCTACTCCTACGAATGGACCGTGCAGGATTTCTTCAACTTTGGAGACAACCTGCTTGAGGCAAATGTCATCGCTCAAGGATATTACCGAGAAGGATCAGCCAATCAGAGCTTCTTCCTAGCGCATCGTTCGGCAATGACACTCGACTTCACCGATGGGACGGATGCTACTCGTGGTGACTTCTGGACCTTCTCGGGACGTCTTTATGATATTGACACCGTCGACCAAGACGGCATTGCGAACGAAAACGTGCTGGTCTACCTCGACGGACAGTATGTCTCAACGCTCATTACGGAAGCCGACGGTACTTTCTCTGGCCAAGTCTATGCGACAATGGACTTGGAGCGAGGAAACGGACACGTTATCCAAGTCGTCTTTGAAGGAACACAAGAGCACTTGAGTACCTTAGCCAACGGAAACGTCACGGTCTGGGCAGATCTTGTCATTACCATTGATTCGAGCGAGACTCTCCAATCTGTGCGTTCAGATCCGGCGAATCCAATCCGACTCACAGGAAGTGTTGCAGAAGTTGGCGGAATTGGAGAGGTCTTCGAAAATCTGGTCATCTATGTCGGAAACGGCTCAAATTGCATCAACAACTTCGAAGGAGCTGTTTGTTTCAATGAGGTACAGATCGATTGGAACGTAGGAAATTTCTCCATCATTGCGACCTCGCCAAAGGAATTGTCACCGGGCTCTCAGTTCGTTAGTTTGGACGTACCACGTGATTCCACGCGTTACATCAATGGGGCTTCTGGAGCGTATCCAATGTACATCAAGGTAAACGCGGAAATTGATATCTTCATCGATACAATCGAAGAAAATGTTGACGAGAACGTTGATGGTCAATTGACCATCATTGCAGAAGATACCTCCGCAGGTCTACCTGGCATCTCCGTCGATTTCTATCTCTATGCTGAAAACGGATCACGACTTGCAACAAGGACGACCTTGACAAATTCAGAAGGCATTGCCTTCTTTTGGTTCAACAACTCTGAACCGTATGGAGATACCTCGAGGCATGGACAAGTTCGCTTGGACATCGCCATTACTGACCCGAGACTTTCAGATCAAACGCTTGCGGAATTTAGTAGTGAACGTCAAAGTGGTTTCACTCCAGCATATGAGTTTGAAGCCCAAGCCTCAGACGTGAGTGCATGGACCTACGTTCTCTTGGTCTTCATTGCTGCAGCAGTGGCCCTCGGCACCGTCATGTACCGCCGCCGTCGTCAGAATGAATTACTCTCAGAGATGTCGGAAGTGTTCGAGTATACAGCAGAACTTCTTGCAGCAGGTGATGCGATTCGTGAATCAATTTTCAATTGTTACCAGAACCTCTGTTCAACCTTGCAAACCCGTGGTCTTCTACGAAGGGACTTCGAAACAGTTCGAGAATTTGAAGTTGCGATTCGACAAGCCACTCCAGGCATCAGTGACGAAGCGCTTCAAGCGCTTGACAACATGTTTGAGATGGCTCGATACAGCCGAGAAGAATTGGGCGCTTCACATCAGCAATCCGCCCAAGGTGCATTGGACAAGATGATCTCAGAAATCAACTACAAGAAGTACTGAAGCACTACCAGCGAAGTCGCAATTGGCCGTCAATGAAATGAGCCTTGACGTCCAAATTCTCGCCCATCAGTGGAAGGACCCGTTCAAACGGTTCATGACCTTCCTCACGAACTGTAACCTTGACATTGGTCTCGATATCCGTTTGCATGATGTCAATTTCAACATCCTCTGGTGAAACTCCTCGCATTGGGATTGTTAGGCCATCTGGGTTGCGCATACCGTGCAGTTCCTGTAAGACCCAGTCCAGCCGTTGTGATGGATTGACATCTGCAAGGTGAGTTTCCGGGAGCATACCCGCTTGTACGAGGACATGTGTATGCATATCTCGAACTTCGTGAAGATGATCTGCTGCTTGGTGGAATTCTTGGTGCAGTCGTTCAGGCGGTGTTGAGAGATTCATAGCTTCCTCTGAACCCTTTTTGTCTTCGGTCAAGGCCAAACGCTTCCACTCGCTCATGTGTTCTCCTCCTGCTTGATTATGATGAACCTTCGGATTGTCGATGCACTCTTGAAAAGAAACGTCGAGCGAAGGATTTCGTCGTCTCGGGTTCAGTGGTAGTGTTCATGCGTATGTCTCTTGGATAGCATTCGATGTAGGTGCGGTCAGTATTACGCTTATCGAGAAGGAGAATGAGTGCACGATCAGCAATGCTACGAATTGGTCGCCCCATCGCCTGTAGAATCGAGTTGATGGCGGGTTGTGTTGATGCATAGCGCCATGCGTTCGCTCGTCCAAAACGTCCTTCAATGTACGTCCGTAAAGCCTTTTGATGAATCGATGGAGGAGGATTTGGAATACCGATACAAGCAACAGCATCCAGCAAACCATTGTGGTAATCGATACCTTCAGACAACCGTCCTCCAAACACACCAGACAACAGAATCTTTCGTCCCGCCTGCTTTTCATTCTCAAGCATATCCAGCAATTGATCAACATCTTGTTTGGACCAAGTTCGGTCTTCCATTCGTACGACTACTCCACGAAAGTTTCCCTCGCCAATGTATTCATTGAGCATGGAATACGAAGGTGTGAATACTGCAACATGACCCGGTGAGGAATCACATAGGGCTTGGATGTGAGCTCGAATCCGTTGTGTATTGTCATAGGAACGATCTTGATATCGGGTGGTCACATCTTTTGCAACAACGATTGGACGACGTTGACTTGCGAATGGAGACTCATATTGTCGCGAGGTCGTTTTGGCTTGACCTATACCCAACAGATCGGCATACATTTTGGGAGGATAGAGGGTACCCGACATGAGGATGCTTCCAGAACATTTGTTGAGAACGGGTCCTGAGACCAATCCTGGGTCAAGAAGATGTGATGTAATTCGTCCTTCCTTCCCTTTGGCATCATGGACATACACAAGAGCTGACGTTTCACCAAACCTCAGCATAATGTCAAGGATGTGGCCGATTCTGTGGGCATCGATGTCTGCGTTTGAATCTTCATCATCGGCGTCTGCTTTGATTTCAACTTCAAAAAGGACATCACGTAAAATTCTCAAACGTTCAAGACCATGTCCGGGTGATTCAAAGAACGTGTCCTGTTCCGGTTGAAGTGTTTGTTGGCCACTTTTTCCTTCAACCTCATCGCAAGCGGCAGTGAAGATATTGCGTATCCGAATCATGTCAACGCGTCGCTCTTCAAATTCTGCTGGTTCATTGAGGAGTTCACGGAAAAAGTCTGAAAATTTTCCCCGACAAGCTTTCATGACTTGAAGAGCCCAAGTTGCTAATGTTGCACTTTGCATGAGGCTTTCCATGTCGAGTGAAGCAGCGGCTTCTGCTAATGTTTCCGAATATTCCTCAAGATCGATGCTCGCATTACGTACAATGGTAGGGGTAAATCGTCGCTCCATGCCCATGCGTATTCGGTCTGGAAGATTGTGGGCTTCATCAATTATAATGATTGAATCCTGTAATGAAATCCCCATTGCAGATAGTGAATTTTCTCGAACACGTTCGTTGAATAAATAGTTGTAATCACACACCAATACATCGCAATCCTTGACTGTGTTCCGGCACAATTGCCATGCACAAATCCCAGATGTCTTCGCGGCTTGGACGGTTTCGTGAACGTGACGAGGTTCCCTCAGGAGAAAACTTCGTAGATTCTCCTTCGATCTTGTTCTAGAAGATTCACTCGAACCTTGTTCACACAAGCAACGACCGGTTCGTACGTCAACCACCTCACACATGGATTCACGACCGATGATGTCAACCACGGTAACAGACCGAAGGTTCCCTTTGAGTCGTGTGTTGAGTTTGCGAACGGTATCAACAACAATTCTGTGCTGGCTTTGACGTGATGTCAGAAACAGTATTTTTCTTGGTATAGGTGCATCTCGTGCGACATCAATGGCTGCAGCAAGAGCCGCAGCAGTCTTCCCAATCCCAGTTGGTGCAGCAGCGAGATGGTGTCCTCTGGAATGAAGTGCGTTGAGACAATCATGAATCATTTCAAGTTGCCCAGGTCGAGCCTCCTCGTGAGCAAGATAGCGAATCTCTTCCGAAAGTATGGAAGATTCTCCGCCTGACATATTGGTAGAACAATGACGACCCCTCTAAAGGATTCGTGTCGAAAGCATTCGCTGATTGTTATCGAGTGTGTCGTGGAGTGGGAGCCGCGACACGTGTGGGGTTTCCACCGTCAAGAGACTGGTGTGGAATCAGAGTCCCCCCGTCCGTCATCCGGGGGGCTGTGGGGGTTGTGGTGTTGGGGACCACATTGGCCATGTTGTGCACGACGGGCACGAATCCGCAAGGTAGCTAAGCCATGCAAGTTGGACCGATCTTGCACGGCATTGAAGGAGGCACTCGGAAGCGTTTCATCTTCGTTGTGCCAAATCATCCCATCCCCTCTCTGCTCTCACCAATTTTTCATTCGTGGTATTCCTTGCTTGGTTGTGTCACATCAACAGCGTTGGCTACGACATTATCGAGTTCATTTTGGATTCCTTTGGCTTCCGCCAATTTCTTTTGAGTGTAAAGAACCAAGCCTTCAGATGCGGCTTGTTCGTGAGAAACGCCATACAGTTCGTACAATGAAGCAAGGTGACGCTCCATTTGTCGGCCGATAGGAACACGGACGCTCTTCATCCCTGGAAGCTTAGCTTGTCCGTGAAGGAGTTGTTGGATGGCAAGTCGAATGACATCGGATCGGTTGTTCAAACCGTTTTGTCCAACGAGCATGTCCAACTCCTGCATCGTATCTGCATCAAGTCGAATCGATGTGAGTGTGCTTTGGCTCATCGGAGGTCCTCCTTATCCTATGCTTGGCCTTGGGGCTTATTAATGTATCACAAATGTACTACATTACGTAATACGCCAAATGACTCTAATATCATACCCTCTGTGTATCGTTTATGCTCCAAGATACAACTGCAAACCGACTCTACCTGCAATTGGCTGAGACCGCTCTCGAGGATTCGATTGTTACCGATGATGAAGCTACAATTCTTCGAGTTCTTGGCGCAACACTCGGCGTCCAACCAAGCGATACTGCACTGTGCCTATCCATCGCTCGAGGCGAGGAACTGAACCCATTTGGCGAGATGGAAGAAGTTGAACTTCCAATGGGAACTGTTTCGACTTACCAATCTGCACTGATTGCAGCACTTGATGATGAGGTGATTACAGAGGACGAGTGGGCACTGCTCGATCACCTTCGTCGACTGCTTTCCATTCAACCCGATCAACATGCAATGATTGAGGAAGCCATTCACGCTATGGCTGAAGTTGATGAGCAAGGACAACGACGTGTCGAACGGCTTGAGCGTTTCATGACTGTCTGCCCTCTGTGACCCGTTTGAAACGGCCTCAAGTCTACCTGATGAATGACAACCATTAGAAACAGTTTGGGGGTCGAGAGGCTTAAGGTGGAATACCCTTATGCAAATTGTAAAAGAAATCTATGATGCAGTTGTCGCCCGTGATCCCGAACAATCTGAATTCCATCAGGCGGTATGGGAAGTCCTTGAAAGCCTAGGCCCTGCTTTGGAACGTCATCCAGAGTATGTCGACATGGTCAAGCGTGTGGTTGAGCCAGAGCGTCTCATCCATTTCAGAGTCCCTTGGGTCGATGATAATGGGAACGAACACGTAAACCGAGGTTTCCGAATTCAGTTCAACGGTGCAATTGGTCCGTACAAAGGTGGACTTCGATTCCATCCATCCGTCAACGCTTCCATCCTCAAGTTCCTCGCATTTGAGCAGATTTTCAAGAACAGCCTCACAGGCCTTCCGATGGGTGGCGGAAAAGGTGGTGCAGACTTTGATCCGAAGGGTAAGAGCGATGCTGAAGTCATGCGCTTTTGCCAATCGTTCATGATGGAACTATGGCGTCATATCGGACAGGACTGTGACGTTCCTGCTGGTGACATCGGTGTCGGTGGTCGAGAAATTGGCTACATGTATGGAATGTACCGCAAACTCCGCAACGAGTTCCAAGCAGGTGTTCTCACTGGAAAGGGACTTTCGTATGGTGGTTCGTTGATTCGACCAGAAGCAACAGGCTACGGTTTGGTGTACTTCGCCCGTGAGATGCTTGCAGCTCAAGGCAAGTCGTTCGAAGGAGCACTCGTCTCGATTTCGGGATCAGGCAACGTTGCGCAATACGCATGCGAGAAGGTCCTCGACCTTGGAGGAAAGCCTGTTACAATGTCCGATTCGAGCGGATTCATTCATGACTCTGCTGGAATTGACAGAGACAAGTTGGCTTGGATAATGGATCTCAAGAACAATCGACGAGGACGTATCTCTGAATACGCTGATCATTTCGATAGCGCCGTATTCACTGCATCTGCACCTGAACCCACACCAAACGGCCTCTGGGGAATCAACGTTGATGTTGCTCTCCCATGTGCAACACAGAACGAACTCAACGGTGCAGAAGCACAGATGCTTGTTGACAACAACGTCATCGCAGTTGCAGAAGGCGCAAACATGCCGTGTACGCCTGAAGCGGTAGAAGTCTTCCACAAGAATGGTGTTCTTTTCGCCCCGGGTAAAGCCAGCAATGCTGGAGGTGTTGCAACATCCGGTCTTGAAATGAGCCAAAACTCACTCCGACTTGCATGGACTCGTGAAGAAGTTGATGCTCGCCTTGACGCAATCATGGTCGGTATCCACAAGGCTGCCTACGAGACAGCCAAGGAATACGGCCGAGATGGTGACTACGTCTTTGGTGCAAATGTGGCTGGATTCCTTAAGATCGCTGAAGCTATGAAAGCACAAGGTGTTGTCTGAATTCAAAGATCTAATACAAGAGCCAATGCACCTAGAGCAAGGAACAGTCCCACGACAGTTAGAAGAACTCCGAGGACGATGTTGGTTATTGCCCAGGTAGTCCCTTGTCCGTAGGATTGGTTGTGCCGCATCATATTGTAATAAAAGACGATTTCACAAACAAAGGCTGCATTGAAAAACATACAACAGATTCCATATCCAATATTGAACCACATTTCGCTGTCTCCACCGGTTCCGACAACAAAGGAGAGAAAGTACATGAGAATGCCAACAACAACCAGCACTGTGCTGATGATTCGGGTTGGATGGCGGAACTTTGGCATTTGGATGTACATGACGTTCTGTTGCATGATTGGTTGAACGGGTTGAGCACCATAGGCCATTGAAGCCTGTTGTCCAGTGTTGATTGGAACGGATTGAGGTGTTTGGATTTCACCAACAAGTTGTTGGTTTTGGTCTCCCTGCATAGTGAGGATGATGCCTCGGTCTCAATTAATGACTTCGCTGAAATTCACATGAGCCGTTTGTTCAGCTGGATTAAGAATAAGCGCTGATGTGAGGTGATTCCTGCTATCCGTCACCAGCCGCTCCTCTCCCGAAAGTCAACAATTGGTCCCAATCGCAACCATCACGTCACAGATTCTCCAACCTCAAAGACATTCACACGTAGTTCTTGTGTGGTGTGTCCCCCATTAGGAAGGTAAATCGAATAGTATGCAGTAATTCCGTTTTCAAAGATATCTTTTGGACCACATACGTTATTGGGGCCTCCGGTTTCGCCTCCCGTCATGCCAGATCCTACTCCTCCATCAGCAATGATGAAATATCGATTTCCGGATTGGAGTCGATCTGGAATTCCGTCATGAGGATCTTCTCCTATGGCCCAAATTGTCGTTTGTGATGGGGCTGAAGTCAACGGATCACCAAGATATCCAGTTCTTCGATAAACGGTATCATCCTTTTCACACCAAAGAACGAAGCCAACCTCATCTGTTACAACTTCTTCGCCAAGGCTTTGATACTCAATCATGAAGAGGAAATCATCGTAAGCATCATCAACCCATGCTCCAACGAAAATTATCTGCGTGTGTGCTTCATTGGTTGCAACGGCAATTGTTTTTTCTGTGGATTGGCTGATAACTTCAAGTTGACCTATCATAACATATGCCGACGAAGTTACAGCAATCAAAGTACCAATGAAAACAATCATTGCCCCAATTCCTACTTGGGCTAAGTTGTCCTTTCTTTCCTGCATAGTATCAACTCATAAGATCGTACCCTGCCGTGGCATCAGTTGGTACGTAGAACTCAAGTTCTGTAGTGCGCCCATTTTCAACTATGATGACCAATGTAGCAGACATATCTCCAACCAAATCGCAATCGCCGGCACCACCTGGCTCTGAGAGTTGTATAATGATATGATAATACGTCCCCTGCACAAATTCATCAATCGCAGCATCATCTGCTGCGTTACCAGTGAGTTCCGTGGCTGCATCAAAATCTCCACTTGAGTATTCAAGTGTGTGCTGAGAATTGGTTTGGGGCGCAGCGGAGTAATCGTTGATATCGCACATCATAGCCCATTTGATATTAGTATCGAGTATTGTATTACTCGCATACGGCAACTTGAACATGATGTAAAGACGGTCATTTGTGTTTCCAGTCGTATCCAATTCTTCAAGCTCAAATACAACCACGTAAGGTATCGAATTGAGTGTTTCAGATTGCTCTACACTTTGGCTTCTGGATTCCATAAACGCCTGCTCAATAATCATGAGTGCCATTCCTGCAACGAGTGCAGAGAAGAGGAGAATCATGATCATGCTGATCATGGCACTAAGGGCGAATTCTGCACAACTGTCGCGCTTAAAATCTCCCTCCATGAGGTGTGTTAGTTCAACACGAATCTAAATCCTTGCCTCTGTAGACTCATACTTCCTCTGTTTGTTGGTAGGGAATCCATTGATTCGCTTGAGGATCGAGATAGAAGAGAGAGCCATCATCTTGACGCAACCATCGTACTCCATTTTCTTCCCATTCCTGCTTTTCCGGGGTTGACTCAGCGCCAACCTTTTGTGATTGTTCAAGCATCATTGTTTCTTGTTGACCTTGAGCGACTGATTGCTGTGTAAATGGACTTGCCATCTCTCCACCCAATCCGCTGTTTCTTCGCATGACTCCAAGTCCTGCAAGAGCACCCAACACAAGAATTGCGACAAGGGTGTAAATGAGGAATCCTGAGCCTGTATCATCTGCCTCTGCTTTGGATTGGGTAGGATCCTCTGGATATGCGTCCAGTTTGTTCGGAACACCATCGCCATCGGAATCTTCCCATTCTTGTGAGTCGAGTGGGAATGCGTCGATCAAGTCGTTGTACCCATCGTTATCGGAATCGTATTGTTCGAGTGCACAACCGTCATCATCAGCGACACTGGTCATGTTTGTAGCAGGACAATCGTCTCGGTTGTCGAATACACCATCCATATCGGTATCTCGTTGACTTGCCACACAACCGTTCGCATCAAGCGATGGGTCTGGGTTGGTCATGGGACAAAGATCATCTGCATTGTTGATGGTATCTCCATCATCATCGAGCTGACTTGCGGAACATCCGTCTGCATCGGGCGTTTCGCTTTGGGGAGTTGCAGGACACGTGTCGTCATCGTTGAAAATCAAGTCGTTATCGTCGTCCAATTGCGATGAACTGCATCCATTCTCATTCACTAAGGACAGTGGTGCAGTTCCCGCACAGATGTCCTGTTCGTCAGAGACGCCGTCGTTGTCGCTGTCTTTCTGACTCTCTGCACAGCCATTGATGTCGACAGTTTCGCCATCTGGTGTGTTAAAGCAAAGGTCATCGCTGTCTGCGACTTGGTCGTTGTCCTGGTCTCGCTCTTCAGCAGAACAACCGAAGATGTTTGCTGGGCTGCCCAAGGGTGTGGTTGGGCATTGATCGATATCGTCAGAGATTCCATCCATGTCCGAATCCTTTTCCGAATCAGCACATCCACTCGCATCGACCGTCGATCCAAGCGAGGTAGTCTTACAGTCGTCGTAAGCATCCTTTACGCCATCAAGATCGCCATCGAGTTCAGTATCTGAACATCCGTTGAAATTCACAGATTCTCCAGCCGTGGTGTTCGGGCAGATGTCAAGGTCGTTTGTGACTCCATCTCCATCATCGTCGAGTTGTGGATCAGCACATCCGGTTGAATCAACCGTTTGACCAAATGGGGTGTTTGGACACAGGTCAGGGTTGTTTCCGTTGGCGTTGTCACCGTACCCATCACCATCATCATCGCTCCATTGCGTGTTGTCATCGGGGAATTTGTCGGCGCTCGCACCGCCTTGATTGTCCCCGTAGCCGTCACCATCAGCGTCAGACCACTGGGATCCATCGGTTGGGAAAGCATCAGCATTGTTTCCAGCCTGGTTGTCTCCGTACCCATCGGAATCTTGGTCGGCCCATTGTGTACCATCGTTCGGGAAGCGATCGCCGTTGTTGCCGTTTCGATTGTCCCCAAACCCGTCTCCATCGGAGTCAGCCCATTGGGTGGCATCGGTTGGGAATGCGTCAGGATTGGTTCCATTTGGATTATCCCCGTACCCATCACCGTCTTGATCGGCCCATTGTGTGCCATCGGTCGGGAAGAGGTCTCCGTTGGTTCCGGTTGGATTGTCACCGAAACCATCTCCGTCGGAATCGGCCCATTGGGTCGAGTCATTGACCCATGCGTCGGCATTGTTTCCATTGGCGTTGTCTCCGTATCCGTCTCCATCGCTGTCGCTCCATTGCGTAGAATCGGTTGGGAAAGCATCAGGATAGTTTCCATTCGGGTTGTCACCGTATCCATCACCATCTTGGTCAGCCCATTGGGTTGAATCCGATGGGAATGCATCTGAATTGTTTCCATTCGGGTTGTCCCCGTATCCATCACCGTCTTGGTCGGACCATTGTGAAGAATCGTTGACAAAGTCATCGAGGTCATCGTTGACGCCGTCACTATCGGTGTCACGTTGGTTTGCTGCACATCCATATTGGTCAACAATTGCTCCTGCAGGGCTGGATGGACATTGGTCGAGTTCATTGGCAATACCATCAAAATCGGAATCAAAGGTGAGGGAGAAACAGGTTCGATCACCGATTCGCTGTGTACCGTCTGCTTCGTAAAGCTCAGCCAAGGCGCAATACGTTCCAGAGTTTGTTGGAGTGGTGTAATTCCAGGTGCCAAGACTCATACCCTGATAGGTTGCGGTGACGGTGGCCAATTGGGATTGAGCAACGGTTGCATTTCCAGAATCGAGAATCTTGATACGATACTTGTAGGTGTCACCGACAACAAGGTCAAGGCCACGAGTTGTAACGTCGTTGGTTGACGAATTCACGCTTGATGATACGCTACTGATGACAATGGATGGGAGTTGTGGAATGAAGTAGTCATCATCAAATGCAGTGAAATTCTCATTTGTTTCGATGTTGATGACCGTTCCGTTTACGCTTAGGACAGCCATAAATCCGTGGAAATTGGATGTTGTCGGTCCTGCCCACGTAATGTTGTAGTCTCGGGTTTCATTCTGAGCAGTAAATGTGTACATCATTTCGTCGATGACAGAAACGTTGAGAGCGGAGTTAATGCTGTTGTTTGCGAGATACTCTGTAAAGAAAATACTCTCGTCATAGACAATCCATTGCAGATCATACGTGGTACCAACACTGAGATTGGTCAGATTGATTTCTCCGGTTGTCGAGGACGTGGCTTCCAAGTTCATCATGGTGATTTCAAGTTCATCAAACCCTGTTGCAAGGAGGTTGCCATTGGCATCGTAGAGAAGAGTTACAATCTCCACCACAGATTCGTTGTGTTCAGAGGTGTAGTTGAATCCGAACGAGTAGGTAGAAGAATTTGTGGAATTGAATGTACCGTTCCCTATAATGTAGGACACCGAGGTGTTACCAATCATATCTTGTGTCAAGACGGTTGAATAGTTGTAGGTTGTATTCGATTGTAGACCTGCGAAGGAAACGCTTGCATTTGATTCGTTTGCAATATTGACGTATACCAACTCAAGACTCTGGCCACCACCAGGATTATCGGTTTCGATGGTAATGTTGTATGTGACGGGATTTGTTGTTCCTATGAATCCAAGGTATGGAAAGACCTCGACGTACGATGTGATGTTTTGAGTTGCTGTTACTTGAAGCGCTTCAAGGTCTGAGGTCGATGTGCCTGAATCCAAAAACGTACCATTGATCGTATCCCAATTCACGTCAACGTCTTGGATAGCGTGTGAAAAGCTTACGTTAACGAAATAGGTGACACCAGTGACGAGTTGAATCTCAAAGAAGTCGAGATCGGTTGAGGCGTGAAGTGAGAGGTCAGTACACGAGACGGGAAGGATACTTGCCGGTGACGCCGTTGATTGAGCGTCATTGACTTCGAGTACATCGGATACAATGGTTCCAGCTGCATTCGTTCCATTGCCAATGCATGGGTTTGGAATTGCGGCTGTGACATTTCGGGCACCCATTCCTGAACTTTCAGATTCAACAATTGAATCATCTGGAAGCAGTGATGGTGTTGAGAATGAAAATGGTATGGCGCAAATCATCAGTGTTGCGATGAGGGCTAAGATTTTCTGAGATATGGCGTGTTGTCGTTCCGACATGGAACAATGAAGTGATTGTTGCTTATGTAAGTCTCGCTCAGATAGCAGTCGGTGCTACATGACCATCGTTCTTGTCATCCGGCTTCCGAACACGAGACCAAACACCGCTCATCAGTTCCTCGTGATGATCCGCACAATAGTGGAATCGCCGGTATGCTTCCCGGAAGGAGTATGCCTTCTTTCCAGTGGCGACGAGATACCCCTCAGGGGAAAGTCGCGAAATGACCAAGCCAACTCCTCCACATCCAGGGTAGTCGCATGCTGGGCCTTCGGTCATACCAACACCTATCCTCCATACCTCTTGAACTGTTCCTTTCTAATCCTCATCATCGGTTGGTTCTGGCTCAATAACAACAAGTGGAACATTGGCTTCGATGGCTTGTCCTTCCTCACATGCTACACTGACAACAGTACCATTTACAGGTGCCTGAATTTCATTCTGCATTTTCATGGCTTCAAGAATGAGGATGACTTGTCCTTCTTTGACAACATCTCCTTCCTTGACTTCCACGGTAACAACCTTTCCAGGGATGTTCGCGGATACCGTTCCCGACTTCTTCTTCTTTGCACCACCACCTCGTCGGGCACGTGGTGCTGCTTGTGCATTTGGCACTTCCACGGTGAAGGTTTGTCCTTCAACCGTAGCGTTGTACGAACCGTCCTCGTTGAGCGTGATCTCAACTTCCAATTCTTCACCGTTGACTTTGACTGTTCGCTTCTCTGTCATCGTATCATCTCCAAGGGCTTCTGTTGCTCCTATGATTCATCAATGAGGATCGGCCCATGTTCATTCGACGATGGTCTTGAGACCATGCTTCACCGGTTTGTCTTCCTCGCTGTGAGGCATCGTCTCCACTTTCGACAAGACTGAGAACTGCTGCAATGGCAGCCATCCTTCGTGTCGCTTCATCGGCCATGGTTCTTCCTCACAGTGGTATGTTACCGTGTTTCTTCGCAGGGCGTATCTCTTCTTTTTCCATCAGCATAAGCAAGGCTCTGGAAAGACGTGATCGAGTCTCACTTGGCTCAATGACATCGTCGATGTAGCCCATGGCCGCGGCTTTGTATGGATTCGCAAAGGTGTCTGTAAAGTCCTGTACCAATCGGTCACGTTCTTGTTCTTGATTACGAGCGTTTTTGATCCGACGGCGATGAATAATTTCGACAGCCCCATCGGCACCCATAACGGCCAATTCTGCGCTTGGCCAAGCCACGTTGTAATCTCCTCGAATGTGCTTGGACGACATGACATCGTAGGCACCCCCGTAGGCCTTGCGTAGAATAACGGTTAGTTTTGGAACGGTCGCCTCAGCATAAGCGTAGAGTAACTTTGCACCGTGGCGAATAATTCCACCCCATTCTTGGTTGGTTCCTGGAAGGAAGCCTGGTACGTCCTCAAAGGTGAGGATTGGAATGTTGAACGCATCGCAAAATCGAACAAAGCGCGCAGCCTTATCGCTCGCATCAATATCGAGACATCCTGCCAAGACCTTTGGCTGATTGGCAACAACTCCCACTGTGTGGCCAGCGAGATGACCAAACCCACAGACGATGTTCATTGCGTAATCAGCTTGTACTTCCAAGAAGCCCCCGTCATCGAGCACTTCGCGAATGACATTAGTCACATCATATGGCTTGTTTGTGTCTTCTGGAATCATGGTATCCAACGCCTCACACAGTCGGTCAGGACTGTCGGATGTCTTGCGTATTGGTGCTCGGTCCATGTTGTTCGAGGGGAACATGTCGCACAAGTCGCGAGCGAGTTGAATCGCAGCATCATCGCTCTCTGCTGTGAAGTGTGATACTCCAGATTTTGAGGCATGGGTCATGGCCCCGCCCAGATCTTCGAATGAAACCACTTCATTGGTGACTGTCTTGATGACCTCTGGTCCGGTGATGAACATGTGGGCTGTTTTGTCCACCATTATGACAAAGTCTGTGATGGCTGGACTGTACACCGCGCCGCCTGCGCAAGGTCCCATGATGACGCTGATTTGAGGAACAACGCCCGAAGCACGAACGTTGCGGAAGAAAATTTCAGCATAGGAACCCAACGAAGCAACACCCTCCTGAATTCGAGCCCCACCAGAATCATTCAATCCAATCACAGGCCGACCCGTTTTGAGGGCCATGTCAAGGACTTTGCAAATCTTGAGTCCATGCATTTCGCCCAATGAACCGCCATAAACTGTGAAATCTTGTGCAAAGGCGAATACTTCACGACCGTTGATTTTCCCATGACCGGTGACAACACCGTCTCCTGGGATCACGTTCTTGTCCATGTCAAAGTCTCGACAACGATGCTCCACAAGAGCATCAATCTCTTGGAAGGTCCCTTCATCAAGCAACATATCCAAGCGCTCACGAGCGGTCATTTTCCCGCGATTGTGTTGTGCATCAATTCGTGCCTGACCGCCCCCAGCTTCGCTTCGAGCCTTTCGAGCGCGTAGGTCATTGAGACGTTGTTCTGTGGATGACACCCTTCTCACCAATACCCGCTTGGGCATAACGCCCTTATTCGTTGCCCTTCAAAACCACCGGAGAGAGCCGACCTCAGGAGGGGCGGAATTGAACCATTTCCCAATCGTCTTTACCGGAGGGTGGGTCGTTCCAATCAGGATCTCCCGGTAAGACCAACCCATTTCCAATTGAAGCCATCTCAGTCGCCAAAGTCTGATGTGCATGGATGAGGGCATCCCATTCGATTTGGCCGCTGCGCAGTTTGAACCAAAGACGTAGATTTCTCCATGATTTGCACAACCGTTGGAACAACTTGAGATGCAAACGTGCAGATACGGGCCACCAGAACAACAGAATCGCCGATACGAGTATCCACGGGATGGCTGCAAGAACGGGTAAAATCAA